>Ga0136846_1238792_pt1 | contig 44838 bp, 40 predicted proteins | sample HopSoiMetagenom2_FD_96841 | JGI IMG/M metagenome (GOLD analysis project Ga0136846, IMG submission 96841) | Grasslands soil microbial communities from Hopland, California, USA - 2 Assembly 2016 (version 4) | ecosystem: Environmental > Terrestrial > Soil > Grasslands | place: USA: Hopland...
CCCGACGAGCAGGTGTGGCAGATCCTGGCGTTCATCCGCACGCTGTACATCGGCGACCCCGCGAAGAAGAACTGGTAGCTCCGGAGGGACAACGTGCCGAGGCGTCGCGACTTCCTCAAGTCCAGCGTGGCGGGGCTCGCGACAGCCATCATGTCATCCGGTGATCGGGCGGACGCCGGCCAGGCCGCCGGCGCCATTCGAAGCGGCGGGAACAACCGCATTCTTCTCAAAGGCGGAATCGTTCTCACGGTCGACCGCGCGCTCGGCGACTTCGAGAACGCCGACGTCCTGATCGAAGGCGCGAAGATCGCGGCTGTCGGACGCAACCTCAAGGCCGAGGCGCAGACCATCGACGCCTCGAACATGATCGTCATGCCAGGGTTCGTCGACACGCACCATCACCAGTACGAGACGATCCTGCGGAGCATTCTCCCGGACGGCCTCCTCAACGGACCAAAGAGCTACGTCTCCGACATCCAGGGGATCTACACGCCGGTGTACCGTCCCGAGGACGCGCGCATCTCCGAGCTCGTGGCCTCGCTGAGCCAGATTAATGCGGGCGTGACGACGGGCGTCGACACCTCACAGGTGTCGCACACGCCGGCGCACACGGACGCGTGCATCGACGGCCTGCGCGAAGCAGGACGCCGGACGCTGTTCGCGTACTCGGCCGGCGTCGGGCCCGGCGTGAAGTACCCGCAGGACATTCGCCGGCTGCGCATGCAGTACTTCTCGTCGGCGGATCAGCTGTTGACGCTGGCGATGGGCGGCGGCCTCGACATGAGCACCTGGGCGCTCGCCCGGGAGGTCGGCGCGCCGATCGTCAACCACGTCGTCGGAAACACCGCCGCCCTCGAGGCGCTGGGCAAGGCCGGCCTCATGAAGGCCGACAACGAGTACATCCACTGCACCCAGCTGAGCGAGGCTGCCTGGAAATTCATCGCCGATACGGGTGGTCACGTGTCGATCGCCACCGCGATCGAGATGCAGATGCGCCACGGGATGCCGCCCATTCAGCAGGCGCTCGATCACGGCATCACGCCGAGCCTGAGCGTGGACGTCGAAACGAACATGGCGGCCGACATGTTCACGGTGATGCGATCGACCTTCACGCTGCAGCGCGCCCTGCTGAGCGAGCGTGTGCTCTCAGGCGAGCAGAATCTCCCCGCCATGCTCACCAGCCGCCAGGTCCTCGAGATGGCGACGATCCAGGGCGCCCGCGACAGCCATCTCGATCACAAGATCGGCACGCTGACACCCGGCAAGGACGCGGACATCATCATGCTGCGGACCGACACCATCAACGTGATGCCGGTGAACAATGCCGCCGGCGCCGTCGTGACGCTCATGGACACGAGCAACGTGGATACGGTCTTCATCGCCGGGAAACTGATGAAACGCGGCGGAAACCTGGTGGGCGTCGATCTGCCCAGGATTCGCCGGACGGTCGAGGCGGCGCGCGAAGCCGTCCTCAACCGTGCCGGCGTAAAGGGGAATCGGCTGGGCGTGTAGCACTCAGTCGTAGTGCAGCCTTCAGGCCTGCCAATCGGCAGGGCTGAAGCCCTGCACTACACCAGAGTCCTTCTAGTGCGTTGAGCGCGTTCCCCGGCTCGCGCTGACGTTCTTGCCCAGCCAGTTGTAGAGGACGTCGGCGATCTCCAGGTTCTTCTTGTCGAGCATCATCATGTGCGTCACGCCGAGGATGCCCATGTCGTCCAGCTTCACGTACTCCGCTTTCGCGGTTCCCTGCTTCTCGGCGCGCCGGGCGTTGATCGCGTTCACGGTGTCCTGGCAGACCATGCTCGTCGCCGTGTAATCCCCCTTCACCGCGAGATACGGGATGTTGTCGAAATCGGCCGCCTGCAGCCCGCTGTTCGGCAGCGAACACGATCCCTCGAGCGTCACGAGCCCCTTGAGCAGGCCGAGATGCCCGCGTTCCTTCAGGATGCGGGCCATGTGGTGACCCATGATGCCCGACTGCGAGTGCGTCACGACGATCGCGCCGCCCAGGCGCTCGACGAGCGTCGCCAGATTCTGCGGCGTCCACGTGTTGGCGGGCGCGATTTCCTTCGGATCGCAGGTGTTGCAGATCGACCCTGGCAGCGTCACTTCCGCGTTCGGCACGAGCTGCTTGTAGTACTCGAGCGCGTAGGTTTCGGGCGACCCACTCGGGGCAGGCCCGAGCGCGCCGGCACGCGACACGATCGCCGAGTCCACCGTGTCGATTGGAAACAGCGGCGCGACGTGCTGATACTGATCCGGATGCGGATTGGGATCCGCGGGATCGCCGTGGGCGATCAGCTTGCCCGTGAGAATCGTCGAATTCGCCGGCACGAGGTGGCCAAACCACGCCGTCCACGCGCCATCGTCCGTAATGCGGCCGAAACCCGGGATCATGTCGGCGCCGCCCTTGACGTCGCCGGCCACCATCTTCGCTTCGCCCTCGTGGATCACTGATTCGTCGAATCCCGAACGGCCGCGCCCCGCCTGATCGACGACATAGCTGGGCACGCCCTTGCGGACGAAGTACGGGTACCAGCCTTCACGGCCGTCCGGCGTGGATTCGAGGCACGCGGCGGTGTGGCTCGAGCCGTGAACCATGATCACCGGCCAGCCTCCAGGGTATTTCTTCGCGGGAATCTGGAACTGGACGTACATCTGGCCGATCGTGATCTGGTGCGGCGTGAGCGGCTGGTTCGGCGGGGCGGGAGCCGCCTGGTACGTGACCTTCTGCACGCCGCCGACGAAGAAGCTGCCCTGATCCTCGATCGTCAGCGGCGCGGTGAGAAATCGTTTGGGCTTCTGCGCCGACTGGCCGGAAATCGTCACCGCCATCGCGACGAGCAAGATCGCCGAAGAAAAGACTTTCATCGGACCTCCAATTTCAACAAACCACACCGTGACTCAGGGATTCTTGCACACGAAATTCATGGCATCGCCGGTGTCACCCGATCCTTTGTACTGGCTGATGCGCGGATACGCGCACACGAGGCGCTTGCGGTCGGGCCTGCCGTTTCCCGACTCCGCCACGATGATTTGATCCGGCGCCTTTCCCGTCGTCTTCCACTGCTTCAACGCGCCGACGACATCGAAGTTGACGGTCGGCGCCGTGGGGTAGCTCTCGCCGAGACAGTGATCCATGCCTGGAATCATGAAGAGGCGCACGGACGCGCGAGCGGCCGGGGCGCCGACCTTCCTCACCACGCTCTGGTAATAATCCACGTTGCTGCCGGGGCCCAGCGTGTGGTCGTTCCAGCCGCCGATGATCATCAGCTTGCCGCCGCGGCCGATGAAGCCGGAGACGTCAGGGTTGTTGGCGTTGATCACGAGATGCTCCGGCGCATCGGCTTTATCCACATCGCTGTCGAAGTTGACCGGGTGAGTCTTGTAGTCCCAGTTCTCGTCGAACACCAGCTGGCGATAGAAGCCTGGCGCGAACGGATACGGTGTGGGTCCGGCCATCGCCTCCCACCCGAGCTCGCCGCCCGGAGGCATGGATCCGTAGATTTTCTGGCCGGTCCGCGCGTGGACGGGCGCTTTGTAGATGGTCCGCGCCGCTTCGACCTGCGGCGCCGTCAGGCACGTGGGCGCGTCGCCGTTCCTGCACAGCAGCGTGCCGGGATCGAAGCGGCACCGTTCCGGATCTTCAATCACACCGTCCTTGACACCGTCCTTCGCGTCGCACGCGTCAAGGGCGCCCTGGTGGATCACGGGATACTTGGCCGGTGGAATGTAGCTGGCGTCGCTTTTGTGCGTCGCCTGATACACCCACATGTGCGCGATGCCGTGATGCGTCGAGTAATACACGATTCCCTGAGCCGCGGCCGCGTCGAGATCGGCCGGCCAGCTCTGGACCTCCATCAACGCATCCCGGCTGCCGCCGCCCCCGCATTCGTTCATCACCGTGAACGTCGGCGCGCTGCCGTAATACGCGGCGACGATCGGTTTCGCCTGTTCGACCATGAGGTGGTAGGGCACGTTGTTCATGTCCGACAGCTTCCAGGGACCGCCGCCGTCGTGTCCGCGGTTGGTGTTGGCCGTGGCCGAACCACCTTTGATCAACTGCGCCATCTCGGTGTACCCGATCGTTCCCCCCGCGAACCCACTCGCCGCCGGCTGGAGGTGGCCGTTCCACTGCCGGGCGGGCATCCAGACCTCGATCTTCACGTCCGTGTCGCCCGCGCGCTTGATCGAGCCGCTGACGCGGCAGAACGCCGGCAGGTCCTTGAAAGCCGCCGCCGCGCCGTCGCCGCCGCGCCGCGGCGCCGGAGACGTGAACGCGCCCGCGTCGACGAGCTGCGCGGACGTGACGGTCGTATTCGGCAGCGACAAGGAGGCCAGGCTCTCGCAGGATGCCGCCGCGTGTGCCGGCGCGCGGCCGGAGCACCAGAAGACGACGGCCATACCCGAGGCCAGGAGCAGCGTGTTCTTCAGGAGCGGGCCCACATCTTCTCCAGTCATACGTAGTGCGAACCTTCAGGTTTGCCGCGGCTTCAGGCGTTTCGTGACGACGGACTCACGCGCTCAGTGCGTCATGCCGTACATGATGTAGTTGACGCCGAGCTTGTAGGCTTCGTTCGTGTCGTCAACCGGCCGAAGTCCCCGGCCCGACCACTCCCAGAACTGAGACACGTCGGTGTTGTAGTTGATGATGATCTGGAGCCGTTTGGCGCGGTCGTTGTCCTCATACACACCGCGAAACACCGGGAGTCCGGCATTGTACGCCTGCGGGATCACATCGAGACGATCGATCTCGAAGAATGAGTGAAAGATGGGATCCTGCGGCGACATATCGAAAAACCGCACGTCGGGGAGTGCGCGCTTGATGTTCTGCTCGAACGTATCCCAGCCTCCCCCGCCCATCCCGGCAAACCCGCCGCTGAAGCCCGCCACCTTGAAGTCGTCGACGATGAGGAATCCGCCCTTCTGCAGGTAAGCCCGCAGGCCCGCCGCTTCCGAGTCGGCCATCTCCCACCAGCCGACCTCGATGATGTACGCGACCGGGTATTTGAACAGCTCGGGATCGTCCAGCCGGAGGCTGTTGATCTCCTCGGTGCGCGGGGCAAGATCGGAGATCTCATTGAGGATCCGCATCAGGTTCTGCTCGGCGACCGGGTAGCCGTGCGACCACGCGGGCAGGCCCTGATACCAGTAGCCGCCCGGGGCCGTCGTGTAGTTGATGCGGACGAACGTGAACTGGCCGTTGTACGGCACGTTGCTGATCTCCAGCTCACGCGCCCGGAACCGCCGGAATCCCCGCTGGGCCGCGGCCGTGGCGGATAGACCGACAATCGCTGCAATGACGACGATGGCAATTCGTAGACGGCGAGTCCTGCGCCCGGGGATCATAGCGAAACCGAAGGATAGCATCCGCGGAAGCCCACCCGGCGTACAATACCCCCCGTGTCCGACCGTCCCTTGCGCGTAGTCGCCGATCGACGCCGCCTCGCCCGCGGTGGCCGTCGTCCGGGCGACCGGACCGGGTTCACGCCCATGATCGTGGTCATCGACGAGGACACGAGGCGCCGCGAGATTTCCGAAGCCATCCTCGCGAAGCTGCGGTTCGCCGTCGCGCCATTTGCGTCCGCGGAACAGGCGATCTCGGCCATGCGCGGCCTGCTGCCGGAAGCCGTTGTCGCCCGCGAAGACGCCGCGGCCACGATTCGCGAGCATCTGTCGAGCGATCGCAGCGGCCGCACCATCCCGCTGCTGGCGGTCACCGACGATCTCGCGGCCCCGGAGGCGCTCGTCGAAGCCCTCCGCAAACTGCTTCGCGCGAACTCCTAACCCGTTCTCTATTCTGGTGTCGTGCGCTGTGGGTGCTCGCACGCCTTCGTGCGATGTTCCGCTCCCTGCGCGCCGCGGTCACTTTTCTCGACGCTCGAAGCGTTGTGGCGCGAGCTCAATTGCCAGCCGGGAGAGATCCTCGAGTGGGCGCCCGAGACGAACGACCGTTAGGCGCCGAGTTGCTCCGCGAGCTGGCGCAGAAACAGTCCCGTATCGGTCACGATGCCCACCGTCTGCGAGGATCCGCGGTCGCCGAGCTTCGTGACGACCGCGGGATTGATGTCGATGCAGACGACCCGGACGGAGGAGGGAAGCATGTTGCCGACGCCGATGCCGTGCAGCATGCTTGCGAGCATCAGGACGAGGGTGACGCCCTTCAGGCTCGCGGCGTAGCGGTCCTGGGCTTCTATCAGATCCATGATCGTCTCGGGCAAGGGGCCATCGTCGCGGATACTGCCCGCCAGCACATAGTCGATGCCGTTGCGCTGACACTCGTAGAGGATGCCCGACTTCACGATGTCCTGTGCGACGGCCTGGCTGAAACCACCGGCCCGGCGCACGGCGTTGATGGCGCGCATATGGTGGTGATGTCCGCCTTCGACAGACCGTCCGGTCTCGAGATTGACCCCCAGCGACGTGCCGAACATCGCGAATTCGATGTCGTGCACGGCGAGCGCGTTGCCTGACAGGAGAACCTGCACGAAGCCGCTCCGAATCAGGCTGGCGAGATAGGGCGCTCCGCCCGTGTGGACGACCACGGGCCCCGCCACGATCGCGATCTTTCCCCCTTCGGCCCGGACGGCGTTCATCATCTCGGCCACGCGCGCGACGGCCGCCTCGACGCGGCGCTCCGATGACACCTCGTTGCTCATGAACGCGAAGCCATGGCGGTCGCGATCCTGGAACGTGGGAACGACCCTGATACCCTCGACACCGCACACGACGGCGTCGCCTTTCCTGATGTCGCGCAGCTTGCGGCACGACGCGTGCTCGCCGTCGACGACGATGGCCGCGTCCATGCGCTGATCCGCAACGGCCAGCCACTGGCCCGACCGGCGCACGTGCGTTTCGTGATTGGTTGTCGAGTAGAAGTCCAGCGGCGCGCAGCCGTCCCGATCGGCGGCGCGCGTCATCACGTCCTGGCCGCTCACGATCAGGCAGCCGAGCGGCACGAGGTTTTCGACGACCTTGCGGAGGATCTCGTCGGTCGACGCCGTCACGCGCATGGAGAGCAGCGACGGCTCGGCGTTGGTGCGGCCGATGGTGAACCGGATCACCTCGAAACTGGCGTCGTGCCGGATGACGGTATCGAATATTCCGTTGAGAATGCCGGAGTCGATCAGATGTCCTGATGCTTCAACAACTTCAGATGCCACGCGTACTCCCCGCCGTCATTGTACCGTGGGCCGTGTACTGCACCATCACGAGCGTCAGGTCGTCGTTCTGCGTCGCCTCGCCGGTGAAGGCTTTGACGTCTTCGAGCAGACCGTCGATGACACCCTCAGGGGTCTTTCCCCGATGGCGTTCGATGGACGCGAGGAGCCGCGCATCGCCGTATTCCTCGCCGTTGACATCGAATGCCTCGGTCACACCGTCGCTGAAGGCCACGATGAAATCGCCGCGGTCGAGCGTCACGGTTTCTTCGTCGAACTCGGCGTGCTCGAACAGGCCAAGCAGCAACCCGCCGGTTTCGAGCCGCCGCGAACCTGAAGAGGACACCAGGACCGGCCCGTTGTGGCCGGCGTTCGTGTAGGTGAACGTGCCGTCCGGAGCGAGGATGCCGTAGAACGCCGTGAGAAACCGGTTTTCGACGGTCCGCCTGAAGACGCCACGGTTCAAGCGCGTGACGACGGCCGCCGGCCGCGGGTGGTACATGGATTCGACGCTGAACATCCCGAGGACGGCAGCCGCCAGCAGCGCCGCCGGCGATCCCTTGCCCGCCACGTCGCCGACGATGAAACCGAACTGCCCCGCGGGCAGATCGACGTAATCGAAGAAGTCGCCTCCGACAGCCAGGCACGGGGCGGACGAACCGAAGGCCGCGCAAAACGTCTTGTCGACGCGCGCGGCCGGCAGCAGCGCGCGCTGAATCTCCGCGGCGACCTTGAGCTCCTGCTCGAGTTTCGCCCTGTCGAGCGCCTGGCGGTACAGCCGCGCATTCTCGATGGCCAGCGCCGCCTCGGCCGACAATGTTTCGAGAGCCGCTCGCGACACCGCGGAGCCCAGCGGCGCCCTCTCGCGGCTGTCGAGATACAAGACACCGATCCGCTCGTCCTCGGGCTTGTCATCGGCGCGCTCCACATAGCGCACGAGCCTCAACGGCATGCACAGCACCTGGCGGATGCCGAGCGCCACCGTGCCGCTGTGCAGCGGCGCAAGCTCATCGTCCAGCAGGTCCTCGACGACGAGGTACTCGCCGGTGGCGAAGACCTGTTCGGGAATCTTGCGGCTGGTGGCAAACGTGCGTCCCGAGAGCGTGACCTTGCCCCGTGCACGCGCGAGCGTGAACTCCAGGCGGCCGCCGCGAGACGCCAGCATGATGAAACCGCGTTCGGCGCCGGTCACCTCGATGGCCGAGTCGAGCACCAGCGCCAGCACGTCCTCGAGGACGCGGCCCGACCCGAGCGCGCGGAGGCCGTCGAGCAGCGCAGCCATCTGCCGCAGTTCCACGGCGGCGGATGCCGCGCTCTTCTCCGCCGACGGCGCGTCCTCGCTCATCGCGAAGACGATCTCGACGTCGGTCGAGTTGCCAAACCGGATGCGGTCGCCGTGCGTGAGCCTGCGCCGTTCGATGCGCTCGTCGTTGACGAACGTCCCGAAACGCGATTGCCGATCGCACAGCACGCGTTGGCCGTGCTCGACCACGATTTCGGCATGGACGCGGGAAATATCGCCGCCGGTCAGTCGCAGATCGCTCTCGCTGCGTCTCCCGATCGTAAACGACGGCCGGGCGAGCGGCAGTATGCGCCGGCCGAGGGCGTCAGTGACGATCAGGCGAGGGGCGTCGGCGCTCAATATCGGGACCGGGATCGTTGCGGTGGCGCGCGAGCGAGGCGGCATTATAAGCTGGCTGGGCAGATGAGCGGGACGACTGGTCGGTGCGAGCCGGCACGGCGGCCGATCCGCGCTCCCATTGCCGCGACCGATGCCTCGATTCAAGCTCACCATCGAATATGCCGGCACGAAGTACAGCGGCTGGCAGATCCAGAAGAACGCGAGGACGGTGCAGGGCGAGATCGATCGCGCCGTGCGGACGATCACGTCGCGCGTGGACTTCGAGCTGTACGGGTCGGGGAGAACAGATGCCGGCGTTCACGCGCTCGCGCAGGTCGCCCACCTCGATGTCGCGACAAGCCTGCCGCCCGCCACGCTGGTGGAGCGCCTGAACGGCGACCTGCCGGCGGACATCAACATCCTCGACGCCGTGGTGGTGCCGCACCGCTTCCACGCCAGACACGACGCCGTCGGCCGGCGGTATCTTTACCAGATTTCGCGGCGGCGAACGGCTTTCGCCAAGGCGTATGTCTGGTGGGTGAAGGAGGCGATCGCGGTCGATCGCATGCGTCGCGCAGCTGATGCCTTCGTCGGCTTCAAGGATTTCGGCGCGTTCGCGGAATCTGACGGGCGCGGGGACGAGGACCGCTCGACGGATGTGCGCGTCGATCGGCTCGACATCGGCGAAGCGGACGGGCTGGTGCTCGTCGCCATCGAGGGGAGTCACTTCCTGTGGAAGATGGTCCGGCGCATCGTCGGTGTCCTCGTCGAAATCGGACGCGGGCGCCTCGAACCGGACGCGGCCGCCCGCCTGATGACGGATTCGACCGACGCGCCCGCGCGTCTGACGGCTCCTGCCTCCGGACTGTTCCTGGAGCGCGTCTACTATAAGGACGACCCCCGCATCAACGCGCTCGGGCCGGCCACGCCGCTGCGCCGTTCTTCATAAGCCGGCGCGGCGCGCCTATCTCTCTTGTTGCGCCGTTACTCGCCGCCCCAGTTCGGTGCCAAGCGCGAGACGCACGACGCGCGCGTAGCTGGCCGCGCCGTCTTCGACACGATTCGCCTTCAGATATCGATCGTAGACACGCCATCCGGCCGTGGAGATCGCCGGGTTGACGTTGCGCGTAAGGCGATCCGCCAGCGCCCGCAGATCCTCGCGCGGGCCGGCCGCGAGTCGCGCAGCCGCCTCCTGCCGATCGCGCCTGGACAGGCCGCCGATCAACTCGGCGTAGAGCGACAGCCACCCGCTGTACTGCGCGGGGGCGGCCCCCCTTACGCACGTGAGCCAGCCGACAAAGTTCGCTTCGCCTTCGTCGGCAAAGCCGGCGAGGTGGCTCCATTCATGGGCGATCACGAACGGGCGCTCGAACGGCAGCAAGTCGCTCGCGACCAGCGTTTCGAGAAAGAACGGATCGGTCATTCCCGCGACGGCGGCCGACCGGAAATACCAGTCGAGCAACGTGCGACGCGGCCGACCGGGAACGGTGGTGCCCGAGGCGCCCGCATCCCGCGCGGCCGCGGCAAAGGCCGCCTCGAGGCGCATGCCTTCGTCCGCCCATCCGGCCGCGTGCGCAACGTCGTGCAGCGCGTTGGCGCGGGAGACAGCCGCAGCGGCAAGGGAGCGCACGGCTTGCGGCGTCACCGCGGCGGCGTCGAAGGCCAGCTTGTCTTCGAGCGGCAGGCGGCGATAGTTGAAACCCCAGAGCGCGAGAAATGCGAGGTAGAGTGCAGCGGCGGGCAAGACGGCCCAGGCGACAATGCGTTGCACACGCGCTTTCTCACCGCGCCGGAACAGGCGCCGAACAGCCAGCGCGAAATAAATGAGCCAGGCCGCCGCGGCGACTATCAATAGATCGATCAACGCGAACGGCGCCCCGTTCGAGATCGGCGTCAGGACGCGCTGGAAAACCGGGTAGGCGCCGGTCGAGTACACCCGCTCGACGGCCGCCGGCGGGATCGGGGCGACCGCCGCCGCACCCGCGACCGCCAAGAGACCGACCGCCGCGGCAGTTGAGAACCTCACGGGCGAATGCGGCGCGGCAGGTTCATGGCGTTTTGGTTGCCCCGGATCGAGTCGGCACGCTCATTCATCGAATATAACATCAATATTATCAACAAGTTATAAGACGTATCTGCCCGGCAGCCGGAGGACGTCGACGGATGCGTGCAACTTCGCTTGTTGCGCAGCCCATCGGCATGCTAGTATTCGGTTGTTCTTTTAACGAACCTTATGTCATATAAAGTCGTCTGGGCCGGTTCGACACGAAATTAATCTCTTCCAGGAGAGAGTCGTAGTTTCATCGGCGAACGTCCGATAACACTACAGAACATCGCATGCGCGGAAAGATCCGTCTCATCGCCATCGTCATTTGCCTGGCTACCATCGCCGGGGGCGCACCGGCTGCCGGCCAGGAACCGATCGCGCCCTCCATCCAGGGAGCGCAGGTGGGAGTGTCCGCCGCGATCCAGGGAACGGCCGTCAACTGGACGAACGCGGCACTGGCGAGTGCGCCGGTGCGTCTTCGCGACGCGAGGCGTGGACGCGCGCTTCAGAACGCAGTCACTGACAGGTTCGGGGCGTTCGAGTTTCGCGGTCTCGACGCCGGCAGCTACGTTGTCGAACTACTGGGGACCGGCAGCGAAGTGTTGGCGGCCACGCCCATCATCAACTTGAATTCGGGCCAGTCCGTGGCCGCTCTCGTGAAGCTTCCGTTCCGAAACCCGCCCGCAGGCGGGGTCCTGGGCAAGTCTCTTCCGGCCGCTCTTGCCATCACTTCGGCCGCTGTTGCAGCGGGCGTCCTCGCCACGACGGTCACGGGCGCTCCGGCAACGGACCGCGCGCTGCCCGGACAGCGCTAAAAAAGGCCGGCTTCGATGGATTCGCGACCCACTACGACGTCGAGCGGCCCGCGCAGCCCCAACGCTTCTCCGGCGCAGGCGTTTTCGCCCGATACCGACGTCCATCTGCTCGATCGAATTGCGGTGCTCTACCGCTACCGGCGGATCGCCATCGCCGTGTTCGTGCTCACGACCGCGGCCATGATGATCCAGGGCTATTCGAGCCTGCAGTACTTCCGGGCGCAGGGGCGGCTGCTCATCGAGAACGAGCGCTCGACTCAGATTCCCGGCATCGGGGCTCCCGAGGAGTTCTACGAAGATCCCGAACCGTACTACCAGACCCAATACAAGATTCTCAAGGGCCGCGATCTGACGAAGCGGGTCGTCGCGAAGCTGTCGCTCGGCGATGTCCCCGAGTTCAACGGCACGATGACTCCGCCGGCCACTCCCGTATCGCTGATGCTGGACCTCCGCCGTCGCTTTCTCGCACTGCTCTGGCGGCAGGGGCCGCCGCCGGCCGTACCGGAGGCGCCGCAGGCGATCGGCTCACCGGACGAATCGGCGCTGGTCAGCGCCTTCATCGGGCGCGTCAACGTCGACCCCGTGCGCGGCAGCCGTCTGGTGGACGTTTCGTTCGACTCCCTGGATCCGAAGTTCGCCGCAATCGCGGCCAACACGCTGATTCAGGAGTACGTCGATCAGAACCTTCAGGTGAAGCTGCAGACCAGCGAGAACATGCTGACGTGGCTCGAGAAGGAGCTGGGCAGCCAGCAGGCCAAGGTCGAGCAGAGCGAACGCGGGCTCGCCGAGTACCGGGACAAGCAGAACGCCCTGTCGCTCGACGACAAGCAGAATATCGTGCTCTCACGCCTGAACCAGTTGAACGACGCCGTGACCAGGGCGAAGATGACGCGGGTGCAGAAGGAGACTCAGTACAGCCAGATCAAGGCACTTCTGCCCTCCGTCGGCCTGGACACGGTGCCTGTGGACTCGGTTCCTCTCGTCGCCCAGAACGCGCAGGTCCAGAGCCTCAAGGGGAAGCTCATCGACCTCCAGCATCAGAAAGTACAGCTGTCGGAGCGTTACGGCGAGAAGCATCCGGCGCTGCAGAACATCGTCGCGCAGATTCAGGATACGCAGCGCCAGCTCAATCTCGAGGTGACCAAGGCGCTGCAGTCCGTGAAAAACGACTACGACACGGCAGTTCTCGAAGAACGCACGCTGTCCCAGAATCTCGAAGCCGCGAAGGCCGACGCACAAGATCTGAGCCGCAAGAGCGTCGGGTACAACGTCATGGAGCGCGAAGCGAAGAGTAACCGGCAGGTCTACGAGTCGCTGCTGCAGCGGGAGAAGGAGCTGCGCGTTTCGAGCAACAGCCGGTCGAACAACGTCCGCCTCGTCGATCGCGCTGAAGTGCCGAAAGTCCCACTGACTCCCACGGGCCGTCGCACCTGGCTGATGTCGTTCGTCATCGGGCTGATCGTCGCCGTCGGCGTTGCTTTCGGCCTCGACTACATGAACGACACGATCAAGACACCCGAAGACGTGACGCGGCGACTCAAGCTGCCGTTCCTCGGTCTCGTCCCGTCGGTCCGCGGCGACAAGCATCCGGTGCTGGCGTCTTCGCACGTGCCGCACGACTTCGGCGAGGCGTTCCGATCCCTGCGAACGTCGCTCATGTCACGCTTTGCGGCGGAAGGCACGAAGACGCTGCTCGTCACGAGCGCGCAACCGCTCGAAGGCAAGACGACGACCGCGTGCAATATCGCGATGGCGCTGGCATATGGCGGCGCACGGGTGCTGCTGATCGACGCGGATATGCGCAGGCCCGGCCTTCACCGCCCGCTCCAATTGACGAACGAGCGAGGTCTCTCGCAGGTCCTGATCGGACAGGCCCGCGTCCGCGACGTCATCCAGCGCACGGTGGATCCGAACCTGCTCGCCATCACGGCGGGCCGCACGCCGCCGAACCCGTCGGAGCTGCTCGCGTCCGAACGCATGAAGACGCTGCTCAGCAACCTTTCGCACGGTCCGTTCGACTGGATCGTGATCGACACGCCGCCGGTGCTGGCCGTGACCGATGCGGTGATCCTGGCGCCACTCGTGTCCGGCGTCACGTTCGTGGTAGGCGCCGAAATGACGCGGCGCCGTCTCGCGGAGCGCGCGCTCGACACCATCATGTCGGCGCACCCGCGGTTCGCCGCCGTCGTGCTCAACAAGGTCGACTTCGCGCGGAACAAGTACTACTATTCGCGCTACTACGGCCACCAGTACAAGAACTACTACGCCGAAGCTGCGGTCTGACCGTTCGGCCGGCTCCAGTACCATCGCACTTTCCCTCGGCGCCATCCTTGGCATTTCGCTGTTCGCCTTCGGCGGCGGATACGACTGGATGGCCTACGCGCTCGCGGTCTCCGCGATCATCCTCACGCTGGCCGTCCGACCTCAGGTGGCGCGCCCGGGCAATCGGCTGCTCGATGTCGGTCTTCTCGCGTACGTAGCGATCGTCGCCGCGTCGCTGGTGCCGCTCGTCGCCGACGTGCGGCTCGCGCTCTCTCCAGCCTCGCGCGCCGTCGATCTCGCCCTTCGACTGGGCGATGCGCCGACGGCGGCCGCACGACCACTTTCACTCGACCCGGGGGCGACCACGATCTCGCTTGCGCTTGCCGTGGCCATGATCCTGATCTTCTGGTGCGCACGCTCGGGCTTCGCGCGTGGCGGCGTCCGGCACTGCACGCGCGCCGTCGCGGGGCTCGGCCTGGCGCTGGCCGCGATCGGCATCGCCCAACACGCGACCGCGCCACGACGCCTGTACTGGATGTTTCCGACACGGTCGGCGACGCCGTTCGGGCCCTTCATGAACCACAGCGACTTCGCGACATGGCTCGTCATGGCGCTTCCGCTCACCGTCGGATATCTGATTGCCCGCCTGCACTCGCGGCGGAGACACGACGGCGCGGCAGTGGGGCTTGCGGACGCGTTCGACAACACGTCGATGTGGTTGACCACCGCCGTGGGGCTGATGTCGGCGGCTCTCGTGGTAGGCCTCTCTCGATCGGGGCTCATCGCAGCCGTGGCGGGACTGGGTGCGCTGTGGGTGCTGTCGAGCGCACGGATGGCGGGTCGCGCTCGAGGCTGGCTGCTGGCGGGGTTCGTCGTCACGGCCGCGGTCGCCGCGGCCTATGCGAACACGAATGCGATCACCGCGCGGGTCAGTGAAACGATCAATCTGGGCCTCGGCGGCAGGCAGGCCATCTGGCGTGAAACGTGGCCGATGATCAAGGACTTCTGGCTGACGGGAGTCGGGCCTGGCGCGTACGAACGCGCGATGATCGTCTATCAGCAATCGCCGCGCGTCGTGTACTTCAACCACGCGCACAACGAATATATCCAGCTCGCCGCGGAGGGAGGGGTCCTGCTGGCGGTACCGGTGCTGATGATCGCCATCGCCGGCGCCTGGCACATTCGACAAAGCCTGCGTGGAGATCGTACGGCGATCTATTGGGTGCGCGCGGGCGCGGTCAGCGGCCTCGTGGCGGTCGCGGTCCAGAGCCTTTGGGAAACCGGGCTGCGGGTGCCGGCCAACGGGCTCCTGTTCGTCGTACTCGCGGCGATCGCGATGCACGAAGCCGAGACGTAATACGGAACTTCGGTCCGCCCGATCGGGCAGTCCTGAAGTCATCACGCAGGCGCTGAAGGCCTGCACTACCTCTGTCAGCTAAGTCCTGTCAGCGCTCGAACCACCGTGGCGCGCCACGGACGATCCGATGGAGGTACGCCAGCGGCAGCAGGATCGGCGGGCAGCCGGCGTATTTCGCCCGCATATAGGCAACGGGCGGGCACACGTGCTCGCGGATGAGCGCCACCTTGCTTCGCCAGTTTGTCAGCGCCGCAAGGTCGGCGCGTGCGACGTCCACCGTTCTCCGCCCGTCTCCGAGAAACGCCGAAGCCGGCTCCTTCTGTGCCTCACCGAGCGTGCGCCGGACGTCTTCGGGAATCGCTGTTCCGAAGTAGTGATGCGTCAGTTCCAGGCCGCGCGCGCAGATACCCTGGACGCGCGCCGCGGCCGCAGCGGCGAGAAACTGCGTCCATCCGTCCCCCGACATGGCCGACGCAACGAGGTGCATGTCCCACAGCCACAACAGGTTCACCCGGTCCTGGTGATGCGCCACGCGGTGGACACAGGCCAGCAGCAACGTATCCGCCGGCGCCAGCGTGCGAGCCATGGGTCCGAGCGCCGGCACGGCGATCGACCGGTCCCATGCTTCGTCGAACGGCAGGACATCAGCAAACGGCCGCGGATTCACCACTCGCCAGTGCAGATCGACGTGAGTTGTACCAGCGCGCGTTGTCTTCGCGTAGTGCCGCTGCCCCGTCCACAGCTCGGCGTCCGCTTCAAGTGCACGTTCGAAGCCCAAGCCAAACAAGATGGCCTCAGCGCGGGCGATGTCAGAGGCCCTGACGAACACGTCGACGTCCTGTCGCGGACGCAGATGCGGCTGACGATAGTACGTATACGCGAGTGCCGTTCCCTTCAGCAGCAGCAGATCAAGGCCGCCGCCAGCGGCGGCGAGCAGGAGCGCAACGTCCCTGGCCGCCGTGAGCTCGCGGGCCACCGCGAGGCGAATCGCGGCGGACAAGGACTCTCGCGAAAACCCGAGCGGAGCCTCGCCGAGCGATGGTCGGCGAAGAATCAGATCCGCAAACAGAACGTCGACGCGATGGCGACGTGCCACCTCCAGGACGGCATTCAGATCGCCGACCGCGTCAGGGATAGGGGCGTCGACCTGTCCACTGGCGAGCGACTGAGCCAGCCAACGTTCTATCGTCTCCACCTGACGAGAATTACACGGCATACATGCCAGACGCAAAATCATCGCCGTTGACTCCCGGTAGTCCGAACATGCGGAGTGGCGGGGCTCCGCGCTGCGGGAATCAGGCGGTTTGACCCGGGCGACACTCGGCGTACAAAACCGCGACGAACCACGCCAGCGACACGCAGCCCAACACCGCCACGATCAGTGTGGTGTCCACCACGGTCAGCGAACGCGGAATGCGGAATCGGCCGTCGTCGGTGACGCCGTAGAAAACCACGTTCAGCGTGAACCAGGCGCTCACGGCAGCGAGCACCGGCGTGAATCGTGGACGCCCAGCCGCGGCTGCGGCGAGCAGCGGAACAGCCAGAAACGCGTGATTTTCGTGAACCCCCGTGGCGAGAAGCGCGTACGAACAGACCGAAAAAGCGGCTACGGCAGACACGAGCGCCAGGTCAGCGGCTTTTCGTCCGGTCCAGAGGCCCCAGCAGAGACCGACGAGCGCGAGTGACGTTCCGACCGCGCGCAACTGAGGGAGTCCGTGTGCAGCCGCGCGATCGAAGGAGACGTACGCGACCGGCGCAGTCAGTGCCGCCCAGACACTCGCCCCGCGCAACGACGCGTACCCGACGGTCATCGCGTGGCCTGCCAGCCACCAGAGATTGTACGAGCTCATCGAGAGGCTCTGGTCGTCCCACATGGTCCGCAACATGAAGACCATGTTCGGCCAGACGCCTGCGGCGACGATTGGCGCGACGAGGAGTGCGGAGACGGAGAGCCCGCCGGCCGCCGCCAGGACCACGCGCTTCAGCCGATCAGAGGCGGCACCCTCGCCGGCATTCCACACGGCCAGCAGTACAGCCGGCAGCACGATGGCGCCTTGCGGTTTCGTCAAGGCCGCGCTCGCAACGAGCGCTCCGGCCGCCACCGGCCAGCCGGCCGCGCCGGCGACAAGCGCGCCGAGGGCCGGCAGACCCGGCAGCGCGTCCAGGTAGCCGCCGACGCTGGCGCAGATGATCGCCGCCGGGTTCAGCCAGTAGCTCAGCGCGGCCCATATCGCGCGATCCTTTCCGGCCGTTCGATGAACCGATGCGAACAACACGCCGATGATGCCGGCTTCGAAGATCACCGGCAGCAGTTTCATCGCGACGGTCAGCGCGACGGTGTCGGGAAACCGGCCGCTGGTCGCAAGCGAGTACACCCAGCCGGCGGCGCCAAGCTCGTAAAGCGCAAGCGGCGGGTAGTTGACGGGCGCAATCTTGTCGTGAAACGCGAAATCCACGTACGAGGGCGGCGACCCGGTGCCGTAGAGCCTCGCGACGCCATCGGTCACGACATGGTAGCTCCACACTTTCCAGGGGTCGACGTCGCCGGCGCCCGGAAGCGGCAACGCTGCCAGCCGTACGACCATTCCGGTACCGAGTGCGAGCGCAAACATCGCGCGATGTCGCGTCACGCCCGCGCCTCGGCACGAAGGACGGCGCCGTGCCAGACAAACAGCCCGCAGTTGAACACCGCGAGCAGCAATGTCGTGTCGAGCCACGTCAGGGATCGCGACAGCACAAAACGGCCCTCTTCTGCGCTGAAGATGTAGAACAGCATGCTGAGCGCAAGAAAGATGCTCACGCCGGCGAGAATAGGCGCGAAGCGTCTGCGCGTGCCAGCGGCAATGACCAGCAACGGCATCGCCGCGAACATGTGATTCTCGTGAACCTGCGCACCAAGCACCGCGTACGCATGGACCGAGAACGCACCGACTGCAGCAATCAGCGATAGTTCGCGCGCCCGCCGGCCGATCGCGACTGCGTAGCCGATGCCGGCCAGCGCCAGCATCGTTCCGGCAACGCGCAGAAACGGTAGCCCGTGCGCGGCCGCCCTCACGAACGGGATACGCGTCACGGGGCCGGTGAACACGGCCCAGGCGTCGAGTCCGCGCTGCCACGCGTATGCCACCCACAGCAGATGCCCCGCCATCCACCAGACGTTGTAGCCCTCCATCGACAGGTAGGTCTCGTTGGCCTGGGAGACGACGCCGTGCACCATGTTCCACCACGCGCCGGCGGCGACGATGGGCGCGGCGAGCGCCGCCGACACGAGAACCGCCGCGACGCCCGCCACGGTCAAGGAGCGCCGCCGCGAGGACGGCTGTCCAGAATTCCAGAGCGCGATCGCCACCGCCGGGACGATGAAGATGCCCTGCGGCTTCGTGAGGACGGACGCCGCGATGAGGCCGCCGGCCAGGCCCGGCCAGCCGGCCGTCGCGGCGATCAAGGATCCCACCGCCGGCAGCACGAACAGGGCATCGAGGTAGCCGCCGAAGCTCGCGTTGACGATCGCCGCGGGGTTCAACCAGTACGCGAGGACCGCCCATCGGGCCGGTGCCTCGCCGGCGGTGTGCCGCAACGCCAGGAAGATCAGCGCACAGACTGCCGCTTCGAACAGCACGGGAACGGCCTTGATCGTCACCGTGAGCGCCGTCGTGTCGGGGAACGCGCCCCCTGCCGCGTCGCGGTATGCCAAGCCCGCGAGTTCCAACTCGTAAAGGGCAAGCGGCGGGTAGTCGGCGATGGCTTCGAGGTCGCCGAAACGAAGCAGTTCGTATTGCGAAGACGCGGCCGCTGAAGCGCCGACGCCGTACAACCGGCTCGCGCCGGCCGCGACGGCGTTGTACGTCCAGACCTTCCAGATCAGCACGTCGCCCGTCCCGGGAAACGAAAGCGCCGCCACCCGGATCAGAAGGCCGACGAACAGGGCCGCGAGCCTGTAGCGGCCCCGGCGCACTATGTCGGCTCCGTGACGGCGAGGTCCGCGGCAATCGCCCGCCGCACGTCGACTAGCGAATCGAGCCGCAGCGGCACACGCAGCCGTGCGACCGGTATCCGCTGGGCGATCGCCGAAAGCGCCGCCACCTCGCGGCGGGCGGCTGCGCGATCGCGCGGGTCGAGACGAAACGTGGTCTTCAGCAATTCGATGTACGCCTCGCGGCTGGACAGGGCGTCGATGCGCGCGGCGCCGGCGCGGCGATCGATCACGTAGATCTTCCGCACGAGAACGGGCAAGCGGCGGAACATCACGGCCGGGACCTGAGCGCCGACTCGCAGCTTCGAGGTGTACTGCGCCACCGGTCGCAGTCCGGGCACTGAGCCGAACAATCGCTCCGCGGTGCTCTTCCACAGCCGGAGCGACGGGTAGCTCGGCACCGCGCGGGGCTCCCGGCGGCGCCAGTCCATCATCAGGCAATCGTCCGTCACGACCGCGTGCCCGTCGGCCGCAAAGCCCGCCGCCAGCGTCGACTTTCCCCGGCTGGCCGGACCGCTGAACGCGATGGCCGTGCCGTTGACGACGACGGCCGACGCGTGCAAGCCGATCAACGAGTGCTCGAACGCCACGGCCGGCAGCACCTGATCGAGCAGCAGGTGCCGGATTGTCTCGGGCCTGGTCGCCGCCGGCGCGTGCCAGCGAATCGCACGGCCCTGGTCGGAGATGACGAACTCGGCGAGGCGGCGGAATCGCATGACGTGCTCTCCGTCGCCGCTCGCGACCGATGCCCACGGCGTGCCGTCTGGAAATCGCCAGGTATGGCGTTCGGCCCTCGCGCCCTGGCGCGCGCGGGACAACGCGCGCCGCACCACGAGGTCGGCGCCGCGCCGGCCTGAGGCCCTGGTCAACTCGGGAAGCGGCAGGTCGCTGTCGACCACGAGCGACGCCCAGCGGTAGCGTCGGCGCTCAGACACAGTACCGGGTCACGACCTCGGCCACGAACACCTGCGCGGCCGCCTCGGAGTCGAACAGATCGCGGTGCCGTGCGAACACCTCGCGCTCGACGGCAGCCAGCGGCCGGCCGTCGCACAACTCGAGCACGGTCCGCCGCGCCACGCCACGATCGGTGAGACGTGGCGTAGACGTGGGACGGGTTCGCTCGAGATCCTCGCGGGGAATCAGCATGCCCGCAAGCGTCGAATGCGAAAAACTCCTGCCTCCCGCCTCGACTGTCCACTTCACGAGCAGATCGGAAGGCCGGATCCGCATGGATACGTCCACGACGTCACCTGCCCGCAGCGGTACGGCGTGATCAATGGGAAACACGACGTTGCGCCGATCGATCCGGTTCACGTCGCCGGGCGCGTTGGTCATCGCGACGCCCCCGGCCAGGTCGGCGACAAACCAGCCGCCGATGCCGTCGAGCAGGCCATCCCGCGACGCGGTGAGCGACGCGCAGCAGTCGAACGGCGCGTCGATGATCGTCTGTGTCTCGATCGCGGCGCCAGCGACGCCGGGACCGAGCAGGTGCCCGGGCTCGATGCGCAAACGGTGGCCGCTGTTCACCGCGACCTCGCGCGCGGGCCCGAAGCTGAAGCCGACCGGGCCGCTGGACCAGAACGTCAGGACGTCCCGCAGTGCCGGTGTCTCGACCGGCGCGAGATACATGGTCACGCGCTCCGGAATGATGCGGCCGCCCGGCTTGAGCAGACGTGTCCTGACGTCGGCGACGGTCTGCACGAGTCCGGCTTCGAATCCGAACTGTCCGATTTGATCGCTGATGAGAACGTCGGCGGGTTCAGGCAGGCGGGCGTACGAGGAATGGGCGAGGACGAACTGCATGCGGTCCGCGAACCCGTTGGCCCGCGCGAGATCACGGGCCAGTGCGATGATGCCGCCGGACTCGATGCAGTAAACGCGGGAGGCGCCGGCGCGGCAGGCGAGCAGCCCCAGGATGCCGGTGCCGGAGGCTAAATCAATGACCACGTCCCCCGGCCGCACGGCCGCGGCGATGGCCCGCTCGAGGGCGTCGACTCGCGGGCGGTCGCCGATGAACTGGCGATGCGCGTCCAATTCGAGCGACACGTCAGGTTACAGGCAGGTCCTGAGCTGGCTGAAGCTGCCGTCAGCAATCGAGCCGGCACCGCTTTGGGTCAGCTTCGCCACGCTGCCGTATTCCGTGAGGACAGGAGGCGCGTACGTCTTCTTCTGGAGACGAGCCGCCTTGCGGTCGTTCGTATCCTCGTCTGGCCGTTTCCGCTCCACTGCAGACCTCCGTTTGAGAGCTCACCCGATCGCGCGGGCATCGCGGCCGAACAGCGTGCGCCAGACGCAATCGCCGGTCAGAAATGTCCACAATCGATATGCCAGTACTTTATAGCGATTCTGTCCATTGTCGAACAACCGGACCATTTCTCGGTACATGCCGTCCACGGCCGCTCGATCGAGCATGCCGGCGTCGACGAGCTCCAGGTTCTGGAGCGTGCCGGCGCTGTACGCACGCTCGACCTGCGCGAAGACGGCCGCGCCCGGATCCCGCTTTGGCTGGGCAATCCGCACGTCGTCCGGCACGATGCCGGCCATCGCGGCTCGCAGGACTCGCTTGGTGTGCCGGCCCGACCAGCGCTGCTCCTCCGGTACGGACGCCGCGAACTCCGCGATTCGGCGGTCGAGAAGGGGTGCCGAGAGCTCGCAACCGGACAGGCTGACCTGGCGAGCGATTTCTTCCCAGGCGTAGATTCCATGCGGATGCATCGCCGCACGATACGCAGCGCCGCCCGCGAGCGTCGAAAAACGCGTGTCGATTGGTTCTGGCGCGATCCGCTCGACCAGTGCCACGGAGGCTGCGAACGCCCGGTCGAAGCCGGGCGGCGTGCGATCCGCCGGCGGCCGCGCCCGCCTGACCGCCCACTTGATGGGTTCGGGCGTCAGTGCCCATAGACACGACGTCGCCAGGACGCCGACTCCGTGAAAAGCATCGGGGTTGTGTCCATCGTGCCACAACTGCCGGATGCCAGCGAGGATGCGACCTTTCCTGATCATGTCGGCCGTGTGCAGGTAGGCGCCCGAAAACCACTCATCGCCGCCGATACCCGACAGCACGACACGGCAGCCGTCGCGCGCCATGGAGGCCGTCAGCACACCTTCGCCGACGCCGAAGGCGCCTGGCATCGTGTCCTCGAGGTGGGTCGCACGCTCGAGATCGTCTTGCGGAATCGAAGGTCGCAGCGCGACAGACAGGAACGGCGCCCCAAGGTGCTTCGCCGTGCGTCGTGCGCCGGGTTCCTCGTCGGCGTCCGGACAGGCGGGAAATCCCAGGTTGTAAGCCCTCACTTCGACCGGGCTTCCGCGCGGATTCCCCCGGCACGCCGTGCCAGCGATCGAGGCGGAATCGAGACCACTGCTGAGCAGAACGGCCACGCGCTCGAGGCCGCGGAGCCTGGCCGCCACGGCGCGCTCGACAAGCTCGAGCAAGTGCTCGGCATACTGAGCTTCGTCCGCATAGCGAAGTTCGCGGGCCGGATCGATGTCCCAGTGCGGGCCTACGATGATTCCGGTCGCCGCCGTCGACGTTGCCGTCACCACGTGAGCGGCCGGCACGCGCTGGACACCGGCGAAGATCGTGTTCGAGCGATGGGACACGATGCCGGTCAGGCGTTCGGCGAAAAATCCGAGATTGGGCGCGCCATCGACGCCCTTCACGCGCAGCAGCTGCCGCGGCTCGGTGGCGAACGCCACGCAGTCGCCAACCACCGCATACGACAAGGCGCGGACGCCACGCGGGTCGCGCGCGAGCGTCAAGCGGCGTTCACGTTCGTCCCAGAGTGCGAGCGCGAAATCTCCGAGCAGCCGCGGAAGCATGTCGCTTCCCCAGCGGCGGTACGCAGTCAGCACGAGTGCTGCATCCGACACGGAATCGTCGTCCAACACAGCGAGGTCCGCCGCCAGATCCGGCCGGTTGTCAATCCGGCCGTCGAAGACAAGCGCGAGACAGGCCTGACGATCGAACAGCGGCTGCGCGTCGACCGGCTGCGTCGGTCCGGTCCGCTGCCAGCGGTACGCGAGTGCGGCAGCGCCGTCGGCACGCACGTCGCGGCGGTCGCGCCCGCGATGCTCAACGCAGTCGATCATGCGAGCGACGGTGGTTACGTCGGGCGGACCGCCGTCGAACCGGACGATCCCCGCGAGCGCGCTCATGAATCGGCGATCATCCCCGGGAGAGGAGGCCCTTGTTGCCGAGGCGCTCGACGAACGCCAGCAGGTCGTGCTGAAGACGATCGGGAGGGGCTTCGTATTCGTCGATGAGCGTATCGAGGACCGCCTTGAGCGGCTTTCGCGCCTCGATGAGACGCCAGATGCGCGTCCCCACGGCATCGAGGCCGAAATAGATACCGGTGTCCAGATTCAGCACGACGGCCTCTCCGTCCAGCTCTCGGAAAATCACTTCGTCGGGGATGCGGAAGGCCGCGTCGAGCGTTGGCGCCGTCATCCGATCCTCACGGCCGAGGGCTCGAGCCTTTCACGGAAACCCGGCCGGCCGCCGAGGATCTCGACTCCGTCATGCTCGAGCCACGCGTGTGCGGCGAAGCCATCTGCCCTTTCTGTCGCGACTCCATAGTGCAGCGTCGGGTCGTATCCAGCCCGTCGCAGCATTGCTTCCGCGGTCAACGCCTCCGTCAGACACGTCCGGCCCCAGGGGGCAGCCGATGCCGCCTGTCGCACGGCCCAGACGATGCGACCGATCGCGGCAGGATCCTGCGAGTGACCATCAGCGCGCCGGTGATCACCGTAGCGGCGCAGCCAGTTATTCAGCGTGCGGAAGTGGACCAGACGAAGGAGCGAAGCGACACACGTGTGCACGGCCAACGCGCGCAGAAGCAGCCGGCGATCGGCGGCCGTACGAGCGAGAAATCTACGGGCACGCGCCAGCGACATCGCGATCATCCAAGCATCGAGCGGAAGAGGATCTTGCGCGCGGGAGGATGACGGAGCAGTGCGCGAATCAGGTGGCGATGGTGGTTGAACTGCGCGGTCTTGCGGACGATGGGCATGATGCCGTCGGTGCGTGCCAGCTCGAAGAAGCTGTCGACCTCGCGGTCGCTCAGCCTCGTGACGAGCTCGCGCAGGGAGCGCTGCTCGGTGAATTCCTCACCGAGCTGGTCGCGCCAGGCGCGCTCGTAGGAGGCGAGAGTCCCGGCGTCGAGACGATCCATTTCCAGCGCGGAGACCGCCACATGCGATGCCAGCTTCGCGCTCAGCATGCTGTAGTGAATGCCGCCGCCAGTCGTCGGCTTCACGAGCCCGGCGGCGTCTCCCACGACGAGCGTACGATCGGCGTAGGTCCGATCGATGGCACCGAGCGGCAGGAGCTTCTGCCGGGGCGGTTCGCCCGTCTGCTTGATACCCCAGGGCCCTGCCACCCGCGCGAGCATCCGCGCATATCCGCCGAGCGGATCGGTGGACGTCATCACTCCCACGCGGACGTACGTGCCCGACTCGCGGACAATCGGCACCGCCCACCCAAATCCTCCGGGCGCAAGGTCCTGGCCGAAGTGCAATTCCACGTCACCGGCATGCCGGGCCGGGAGCTCGCGCTGCGCGGTGTGCAGGTAACTGCGAGGCACGCCCAGACCAAACCGGCGCTGAAACGCGTAGTTGGCGCCGCACGCCATGATCAGCAGCCGCGCGCTGATCCAGTGCTCGCCGACGAGGGCCCGCACGGACGAGGGCCCGGTTTCGACAAGCGAGACCCTCGTGCCGACACGGATCTCGGCGCCAGCCGCTTCCGCCCGTTGTGCCAGTATCTGGTCGAACACGACCCGATCGATCACCGCGGCGACGGGCGTCGGCGTGGAGTACGGGATCCTCAATCCCGATGGCGACACGAACTGAGCGGTTGTCAGGGTGTTGAGCGTCGCGCCGTGAGGCAGTCCGAGGACGTCGAAGCTTTCGCTGGCGAGAATGCCGGTGCAATGGACGGGCGCGCCGACAGCCGCATGCTCCTCGCACACGAGCGTCGAGATGCCGCGCTTCGCCAGACGCTCTGCCGCGTACAGACCCGCCGGCCCGCCCCCAACAACAAGGACATCGAGTTGCAACGCCGACATTATAAGGGCTGCTTTACGATCTGCGTCGATTGCCGCTCACACCTTGGGCCCAGGCGCTTCCCAGTTGCCGCGTCCGGTGATCCAGAACGACAGGACGATGAGTTTCAGATCGAGGCAGAGGCCGGCCCGCTTCAGGTACAGACGATCGAGACGGAACTTGCTTGTACGCGGGATGTCGCGCGGCGCATAGACCTGCGTCAGGCCGGTCAGGCCGGGCCGGATCGAATGACGCTCCCGATAGCCTGAAATTTCCGACAGCGGCGTAAGCTGGCCGTCTCCACGGACCTCGAGTTCCCCCGGGCGGAGCGGCCGCGGCCCGACGAAACTCATGTCGCCAATCAGGATGTTCACGAGCTGCGGTAGCTCGTCGAGCGCCGTCGCGCGCAACAGACGACCCACGCGCGTGACCCGGGGATCGTTGACGGTTGCCTGCACGGGCCCAGTCAGCGCCTCGGCATCGCGTCGCATCGAGCGGAACTTCAACGCGCGGAAAACATGCCCGTTCAGGCCGACACGTGCCTGCGGGAAAAACACGGGGCCGCCATCGTCGAACTTGATGGCCAGCGGAATCACGCACCAGAATGGGACCGACACGATCAGCCCGAATGCTGCGAGAGACGCGTCGAAGACTCGTTTGATCATGCCTGTATAGCGGCGGGGCCAAGGCCCGCGAACAGATCGTAGTACGCCTGGACGGCCACGCGGCGATCGTATTGCCAGGCGGCGCGTCGCGCATTTTCACCCATCGCCTGCGCACGCGCGGGATCGTCGCAGAGCGCCGCGATAGACGAGGCAAGCGCATCCGGCTCACCCGGTGGCGCGATGGTACCGCAGTGGTGCTCGCGCGCAATCACGGCTGCTTCGCAGCTCGGATCCACCGCCGCGACGAACGGCCGGCCCGATGCCAGGATGCCGTACACCTTGCTCGGCACGATGTACCCCTCGAGGCCCTGTTTGAGCGACACCAGAAACGCGTCGGCGGTCGCGAACGACTCGTCCAACTGTTCCTTGGGCTGGTAGGGAAAGAACCGAATATTGGTGAGGCCGCGTCGAGCTGCCATTTCCTGGAGCGGCTGGCGCCTGGTGCCGTCGCCGACGATGGCGACGACCAGCTGCTCTCTCGATGTGAGCCTTGCCGCCGCTTCGATCAGCAGATCGAGATTCTGGGAGAGCCCGACGTTGCCTGAATGCATGAGAACGAATCGGTCGGCCAGCCCGTGCGCGCGAGCAAAGGCGTTGTCCTTCGAGCCGGGTGTGATGGCCTCGCAGTCGGCCCAGTTGTGAATGACGTGTACGCGATTCGGGTCGGCGCCCTTCTCTTCGACCAGCCGCTGTTTCATGCGATCACCGAGCGCGACGACGGCATCGGCTTCCCGGAGGAGATACCGGTTGATGCGGTCGAGCGTACCGTTGACGGTCTCGTTGTGAAAGTCGTCGAGCAGCACGGCGACATCGGGGAACACGTCTTCGCACAGGAACACGAACCGCGCACCCGCGCGGCGCGCCGCCTGCAGTGCCACGAGGCCGAGAATCGGCGGATCCGTGAGCGACACCACGATGTCCTGGGGGCCGAGCCGCCAGCTGGCCACGTACGCCGACGCGAAATAGGTCATGTAATTGGTGGCACGCCCAACGAAGCGGTTCCGGGGAAAGACGGTCCCGTTGGCGCGGAGAATTCTCACCCCGTATCGCTCTTCGACCGCGACCGGCCACCGGCTTCGGGATTGCCCCGTCCGCCCGTGCAATGCCGGCCCCGCCACCACAGAAACGGTGGAGCCGTGCCGCTCGACCAGATCCTCGGCGAGCTCGGTCAACAGCTGCCCTGTCGCGGCCTGGTCGGGCCAGTAGGAACGATTGAAAAAGCAGATCTTCACGCGGTCAGCATCCGCGGTGCGCCCGATACCACTCGATGGTGCGCTTCAATCCAGTGTGGAAATCCGTGGTGGCGGAAAATCCAAACGAGTTCCGCGCCCGGGTCACGTCAAGGCTTCGGCGCGGCTGGCCGTCGGGCTTGGTGCGATCGAACACGAGCCGGCCCGTGAAGCCGGTCAGTTCGGCCACAAGCTCCGCCAGATCGCGGATGCTGATCTCGAACCCGGCTCCGAGGTTGACCGGCTCCGGCGATTCGTAGCGCTGTGCCGCAAGAACGATGGCTTCAGCGCAATCCTCCACGTAGAGAAACTCGCGGGTCGCATTGCCCGTGCCCCAGCAAATCACTTCGTCCGCCCCGATCTCGGTCGCCTCGAGACACTTGCGGATCAGCGCGGGAATCACATGCGACGACGAGGGATCGAAGTTGTCATGCGGCCCATACAGATTGACTGGCAGAAGGTGAATCGCCTCGAACCCGTATTCCTGGCGGTAGGCCTGCCCCTGGACGAGAAGCATCTTCTTGGCGATCCCATAAGGCGCATTGGTCTCTTCCGGGTAGCCGTTCCACAAGTCGCGCTCGAGAAAGGGCACAGGGGCCACCTTCGGATACGCGCAAATCGTTCCGACGCCCACGAACTTCTCCACTCCTGCCACGCGGGCCTGCTCCATCGTCAGGGCGCCCATCATGACGTTCTGGTAGAAGAAGCGGCCCGGCGACTCGCGGTTCGCACCGATGCCGCCTACGACCGCGGCCAGATGAACGACGACGTGCGGCCGGACGTCCCGGAACAACCGGACCACGTCGGCTTCGACTGTCAGATCGTGTTTCGCCTTTCTCGCGACCACAACATCACTGCAGCCGTGGCGGGCGAGTGCGGCGACGACGTGTCGTCCGAGAAATCCACTGCCGCCGGTGACGAGCACGCGTTTCGATGACAGATCCATCAATCCACCACCGGACGCTCGACGACATGGCGTCCCATGACCAGCACATCCATGTGCGTGCGCAGGAAACAATCGAGCGCTTCCTGCGGGCGCAGCACGATCGGTTCGTTTTCGTTGAACGAGGTGTTCAGCAGCATCGGCACGCCCGTGACGCGCTCGAACGCCTTGATCAGGTTCCAGTACCTGGGATTCGACTCGCGGCTGACGGTCTGCAGGCGGCCCGACCCATCCACATGGGTCACCGCCGGGACAACCGCGCGTTTATCGGGCCTGATTGGATATACCTGCAACATGAACGGATCGGGCACGGCTCCCACAAAGTAGTCGCCGATGGCTTCGAGAGCGATCGATGGCGCGAACGGCCTGAAGCGCTCGCGAAACTTGATGCGCGTGTTGATGATGTCCCGCATGTCCGCCCGCCGCGGGTCGGCGATGATGCTGCGGTTGCCGAGCGCGCGTGCGCCCCATTCCATGCGTCCCTGAAACCAGCCCACCACCCGGCCTGCCGCAATCTGCGATGCCGTCCAGGCGTCGAGCGTGGCGTCGTCCGCCCAGCGCCGCTGCGTGCAGCCCGCCGACCGGATCGCGCTCGCCTGTTCCGATAACGCACTGGTCATCGCCGCATCGTCGAACTCCGGGCCCCAGTACCCGTGCTCCATGACGAACGAGCGGGGAGCGTTGGACGACGCGTGCCACGCGTCGAAGGCCGCCCCGAGCGCGGTTCCGTTGTCGCCGGAGGCCGGCTGGATGAAGACGTCACGAAACGGCGTGTTCTCGCGAATTTTTCCATTGGCCACGCTGTTCATGGCGCAGCCGCCCGCCAGACAGAGACGCGGATTTTTCGTGGACTCGTACACATGGCGCAGGACATGCGCCTCGGCTCGCTCGAACGCCGTCTGCAACGAGGCCGCAATCGCCTCGTGTTTCGCTTCGAGGGGTTCGTCGCGGCGGCGCGCCGGGCCGAGGAGCGCCTCCAGTTTCGGGGTGAACACGCGGCCAATCGTGGGTTCGCCATCGGCCCATGTCATCTGCACGCCGTCGGACCAGTGGCTGAAGTACGACAAATCGAGCTCGAACATGCCGCCATCGCGAAGGTTGACGAGCGATTCGATCTCACGGACGTAACGCGGTTCTCCGTACGGTGCCAGGCCCATCACCTTGAACTCATCCCCGTAGTTGGGAAAACCCAGGTACTGCGTGACGGCGAGGTACAGCAGCCCCAGCGAATGGGGGAAGAACACGCGCCGATCGAGGTGAACCACCGACCCCGCCAGCCGTCCCCATGACGTGCTGACGAAGTCGCCAAACCCGTCAATCGAACACACGGCCGCATCGTCGAACGGGCTGACGAGCGCTGCGCTGGCGATGTGCGCGGGATGATGCTCGACGTACCGCATGCGAGGCCTGACGCTGTGCTCGTCAACGCCGATCGATGCGGCAATCCTGGCCGGCAGCTTACCGATGCTCGCGATATTTCGCAGACGGTCGCCAATGGTCTGCTTCGGACGATGGCGCAGGAGGAACAAGGCTTTGCGCCACAGATGCGCACGCGGACTCCGTGAGACGGCGAACAGATCGACGTCGCGCGCCTGCAGGTTGCCGATGCGGAGACACTCGGCGATCGCGCGGTCTGGAAAGCCTGCGCAGTGCTTGATGCGGCGGAAGCGCTCCTCTTCGATCGCCGCGACGAGCTGGCCATCGCGCACGAGCACAGCGGACACGTCGCCGTGATAGGCATTCAGTCCGAGAATGTCCATAACGCTCTATGACGCCGGCGGCCGGCGCTCGATCGCCTGAGCGAAGCGCGCTTGAAAGCAGACATCAGTGAAGGTGGACAGAAAGCGTTCCCGTCCCGCGGCTCCAAAACGGCGGCACGCGGCTGTATCGTCGAAGAGTCGGACGACAGCTGCCGACAGGTCGTCGACGCTGGCGGGATCGACGACCAGTCCCGTGACCTCGTGCTGGATGATCTCGGCCGACGCGCCGAGCGCACCGATGCAGGCCTTTCCGGCGCGCATCGCCTCGACAAACACCAGGCCGAAACCCTCATCTCGACTTGGCAGCACGAGGAAGCGGCATCGTTGGTAAAGCGCGGCCAATTCGGCGTCACTGACGCGGCCCACGAAGTCGACAACCGCCGACAGGCCCATCGACCGGGCGCGCGCTTCCAGCCGGAGGCGATCGTTTCCATCTCCGGCTATTACCAATCGCGCGTCTGGAGTTCGTGCGACGACGCCGGGCCACAGCTCCAGCAATTCATCGTGTCCCTTATAGCGCTCGTCGGCCGAGATGCGACCCACGATCATCGCGGGCGAGGTGTCGCACGCGCAGACGCTGTCAGCGATCGCCGCCCGGTCGGGCAGGCCCGGATGGCACACCGCGACGTCTCTCGAAGCAAAGAAAGGATTGGCTTCTTTGAACCTTGCCGCTGTGTGGTAAGAGATCGCGACGAGCGAGGCACGATCGAGCGCCCATGCCTCGGTTTTGCGGAGCGGCACCCACGCCTCGATGCCGCAGAGCACGGTCGTGATGCGACTTCCCCGCCATCCCATCAGAGAGGCGGCGGGCGCAAGGTGCAGATGGCTGCAGACGATGTCGGTCGCGTCCGAACATCGGAGGGACATTGCGGACGCCATGGCCAGAAAGCGCGCGCGCCCTCCTCCTGCGCCGTACATCTCGACCTCGCGGGGATGCTCCGGCTCGTGAAACACGTCGTGAAGGCTGACCACCGCAGCCGGCCCAGGCAGCGCGCGGACGATCTCGCGCGACAGCGACGACACACCGTCGGCGCCCAGCAGATTCGGTGTCAGCAACACGGATCGGAGCGGGGCCACCATTATGCGAAGGTGCCTGGGGCGTCGAGCGCGCGCTGATACGCGTCCTTCATGGCGCGTCCGATCGTCTTCCAGCCGAACGTCTCGCGAGCCCACGCCCTGCCGCGCGCCCCCATCGCGCAGCCTTCGGCAGGGTGTTCGAGGATTTGAAGAATTCCCCCGGCGATGGCCGATGGCTCGTGCTCAACGGAGCAACCGAGCCCAAGCGACGCGACCTGCGACCATGCCGTTCGATCCGTGACGACGACCGGCAGCCCGGCAGAGAGCGCCTCGGCGACGCTCATCCCGAAGCTCTCTGAATCCGAGCACTGCACCAGCATCCGGCCGGCAGCGAACAATGCACCGGCCGTTTCGGCATCGACCGCGCCGAGCCAGCGTGTGGCGTCGGCAACAGGGGCGAACAGCGGTTCGATCCGCTGGCGATACCCGCCTTCGTCGGGGCCCGCAATCACCAGCCGCGCCTGCGGCCGGCGCTCACGAACAATGGCGAACGCCTGCGCCAGAAGATCCAGGCGCTTGATAGGATGCAGTCGCCCGAGGCAGACGATCACTTCGTCGCCGGCTTCGATGCGTGCGCGCCGGCGTACCCGATCGAGCGCCTCAACCGGTACCGAAACCGGCGCGACCCCGTTGGCAATCGTCACGACCGGCGGACCGTATGTCTCGATTTGCTGTTGTTCGACGAGTGACGTGGCGTGCAAAAAGGCTGCGCCGCGCAGATGCGGGCGCTCCACGGCCCAGTACGCGACGGCCTTGAGTGCACGATGACGCCGCATGGCCGCAGGCTGCAGCATGCCGCGGGGCGAGACGACGTACGGGCGCGCTGCGGCGCGCACCCGTGCGATGGCGGTTGAGCCCGTCATGTTCCAGAGACCGTGCACGTGAACGAGATCCGCCGCAGGCAGGGCCCGTTCGAGGGCGGCGCGAAGACCGCTCGCACGCCAGTACCGCTGCGGCCATCCGAGCGGAAAGTAGCGAACGCGAATGCCGTCGTACTCGGTGCCCTCAGGAGCTGGCGGCAGCGGTTCGTTACCATTCGCCGTCGTCGTGAAGACCTCAACGTCGACACCAACATCGACCAGCGCGCGGCAGAGACCGAGGATGCTGCGGGGCGGACCGCCGTAGCGGAACGCCGGCGCAAAGTACGGAGTGACGTGGAGCACGCGCAAGGTTGGAGGCTGGAGGTTAGAGGTTAGGAACAGACCTTGGAGATCAGAGGGTTGCGAGAGTAAGGATCAGCGACGTTCAAGGACCGTGAGGCTGTCGACCGTTTCTACCACGGCAAACCGCGTGTCGTTGAGGGCGACCTCCCTCGTAAACCGCACACTGTCCAGCATGCCGCGGTCCGGCATGGGCCGGCTGTCGTGCAACGCCACGAGGCCTCCGCGCACGAGATGTGGTGTCCAGTCGCGCCAATCACCTTCGACTCCGGCCCAGCTGTGGTCGCCGTCGACGAACAGAAAGTCGAGAGGCATCGTCCAATGCCGCGCGGCCTCATGACTCCACTCGCGCAGGAGGACGGCGTGACCCCGGGAATGCCTCGCGACCTCGCGCTGCGCCGTAAGACGTTCGAAACTCACGAACAACCGGCCGGGTGGATGCCGATCGATTCCGGTGACCACGCCGTCGGCGGCCATCACACTCCGAAGAACCCCCGTCGTCACGCCGTGCATGACGCCAATCTCGACGATGGCCCGCCGCCCGGCAGCGTGGCGACGGAGGCACGCTCGCTCGGCGTCAGTTGTCTGCGTGTGCGCGGACACGAGGCCGAGGCGGTACCTCGCGTACAACATCGCCGCGCCGTTCCAGATGTTCACTTCGAATGCGGCTGAAACTGCAGCGGAGGCGGATCGGCCAGCTGTTCCCCGGCGTCCGCGAGCTCGCCGACGTACACGGTCCGGAACTTCTCGAACCACAGGCGGTCGAGCACGAAGCTGAGACTTCCCACGTAGATCATGAGAGTCCCGCCGAGCCCGATTGTCTTGGCCCACGACCGTTCGAACAGGTACAGGGTGATCCAGCAGATGACCGTTGTGACCGACACCGCGATATCGCGATGCCGGAAATACTTGAACATGCCCGCGTAGCAGATCCCCATGAAAGTGCCCCAGATAAAGACCGGCAGGAACATCATGGGCACGCCGTAGTCGACGTACGACTCGGCGGCATACCCGAAGGCGATGTCCGTGTCCTCGTTGGCACCCGCCACCCAGACCCCTGAATATCGGCGGACCAGCTCGCTGTCCGATCCGATCTCCGGCTTGTCCGGAAAAAACACGCGCGGCATGAACACGAACTTCAGCGTATCGGCCATCAGCTTGCCGTCCGTGTGGGGAATGACCTCGGGTACCCGCGCCACCGCGAGCGCCGGATAATAAATCGCCCACAGTCGATCGATAAACGAATCGATGTTTCCGTAGAACTGGCTTCTGTCCTGGGCCGACCATTGCTTGGCCGCCGCCGTGATGCTATCGAATCGTGCTCCGCGGTTCTGCGCAAACGCCTCGTCGGCGAGGTACCGCTCGCGGTAATTCACGCGGACGCTGATCCACGTGACGCCCAGTATCGCCATGCCCGAGCAGAGCACGCCGAGACTCACCCAGTGCCGGACACTGCGGCGATCAAACCGCTCAAGAAAGGCGAGCACGGCCATGATCAGGGGTTCGCGGAACCCGGCATGGAATCCGGTGAAGCCCAGACCGATTTCGAGCAGGAGGACGCCAGCCATCACGGCCCAGCGATTCTCCGCCACGAGCCGGCGCAACACGAGATACAGCAGGCCGAGGCGGAGGAATGAGATGGCGATAATTGCCTGGGTGATGCTCGGCAGGCTCCAGGCGAAGTCGTGAACGAACCCTGCAAGAATTGTGGCGATGACGTACGTGATGACGAGACTCTTGAACGTCAACGCGTAAGCCGGGCGGACACCTTCCAATGGCTGAAGCCGGCGCACAACGTACTGCCCCAACAACAATCCGGCCAGAAGCACCATCAGGCATCCGAGGCCGATCAGTACCATGGGCTGATAGTCGCTGCCGATCGTCACCTGCACGGGGCGGCCGGTGATGGCCACGTAGTACAGGCCGATGCAGACCGTCACCCACTGCAGCGTGAATGCGAGCGCCAGTACGGGCGGGCCCTCGTCTGCGGGCAGCAGCGCCCAGCCAAGCGCGAGCACCAGCGCCGTGAGGCCGAGCAGCCAGTCGCCCGAAATAAACCACACGCCGACCCCGGCGACGACGACCATCTTGTTCATCGCGCCGTCCTCACGCTGGTGGGCGGTCTAATCACGACGGGTCTTCTCCGCAACGACGACTTGCATCGTGAACAGGCGAGGCCGCATCCGCAGCCACGACATCGCGTTTACGCCCGCGTAGATCGAGAGCAGATTGCATAACAACCGGAACACGGGTACGCGCGCAAAGAGCGGCGGGCGCCAGAAATAGGCTTCGATGGCCGCCGCCGGAACCACCTGCTCGTGTGCGATCAGCCGCCACAGTCCGCGATCGAAAATGTGAAGGAACTCCCCGGCAAACCATTCCCGGACGTGGCTGGGCTCCTCCGGGGCCTCGGTCAGCCTGATGGGGGTCGTCACGACCGCGCGGCCGCCCGGCTTGAGGACGCGCGCGATCTCGCGCAGCAGTGCTTCAGGCTCCGAGACGTGTTCGATCACCTCGGTACAGACGACGCGATCGAAGTGTGCGTCGGGAATGGCGGCGAGGGATCCGTGAATGGTGGCCTTGACGCCATTCGCCGCGAGCGCCGCGACCGCCAGCTCGGCGCCGAGGGTATTCGGATCGAAGCCGTGCAGATCGTACCCGCCGCTCCCGACGCGGCGGTGCAGCATCCCCAGCAACGCGCCGTCGCCGCAGCCGTAGTCGAGAACCCGATCGCCCTCGCGGAGCGCGGCGCAGTCGATCACGCGCCTGTACCGCTCCGCGGTGAATGCGTTGTGGGCAATGAGACCTGATCCCACTTCGCGCCAGTGATATGCGCCGGACTCCGCGTACTTGCGGAACCGGACGTGGTCGACTGCGTCCGCGGTCACGATTCCTGACTCGCCATCTCGAACATGGACCACCAGCGGCGCTCGAATTCTGCGGGCGTGCAGTCGTTCGTCGCGGCGGTTGACGCAGCCAGGCTTCGCGAGCTGGCCGCGTCGCGCTCGCGGGGATCCGCGAGGAAGTGGCGCAGCCCCGCGAGCAGTCCTTCGAGATCGGCTGATGCGCACACATAGCCGGTGTGTCCATGGCTGACCAGTTCGGTGAGGCCGCCTCGCGCGAATGTCACGACCGGCAGCCCGACACTCCGCGCCTCGAGCGCCACGTTGCCGAAGGTCTCTTCCTGAAGAATCGGGGCGGCCAGAACGTAGCTGGCTTTCATGATGTCGGGCACGTTCTCCCTCACGCCGACGAACTGCACGCGATCGGACGCACCCGCCGCCGCGATCAGCTCGCGGAGACCGGTCACGTAGCCGACGAGCTCAGGCGGCCACGACGGCAGCATCCCGACGACCAGCGACTGCACGTCGTGGCCTTCCGCGATGAGCGCGAGCGTCGCCTCGACAGCCAAATGTGTGCCCTTGAAGGGCGCGATTTGTCCGACCGTGAGGATGGTCGGGCGCGCCGACGCCAGCTGCACGACTTCGTCGTCCGTATGCGGCGACACGGCACGCCGGCTAATCGCATTGCGGATCAACGTGATCTTGTCCTCAGGCACCCCATTCTCCTGAAGACGTCCATAGCTGAAGCGGGAGTTCGGCACGAAGCGGGTCACGAACGGCGGCAGCACGCGGCGCCAGAGCACGTCGTGAATGCGGCCGCGATCCGGAGCATTGGCAATGCGGAACACGATGTCGACGCCCAGCACTTTGAGCGCGGCGAGGACGGGCGCGTTGCGCAGAACGGCCGCGTACTCGGGCACAAGCACGTGAGTCGGACCGAAGCCCAGCGCCACACGTGCCAGGCCGGCACTGGTCCTGGCAGTGTCCCAAAGCATCTGGACAACATGGAGCAGGCTCCTCGGCCGGCTCGAGAACGAATACCAGTAGAAACCGGTCGACCAGGTCGCGCCAATGCGTTCGGCGAGCTCGACGATCCGGTGATTTTCCCAGCTGTTGACGATGCAGTGGACCGAACCGCCGCGCTCCCGCACGATGCGCAGCACTTCGAACGTCATGCGCTCGAGCCCGGACACGATGACCATGCCGCCGCAGCAGGCGACCACGCGAGGCGCGTGCGGGCGCCGCGTCAGGGACTGACACGCGGCGACGAGTCCCGTGCTCGCGGCGGCGAAATCGTGGCGGGCAACGCGCTCGCGACAGGCGTCCGCCATGGACGCGCGCCCGCCGCGATCGCGCACGCGGCGCAGCGCCGCGCCGAGGTCGACGGCATCACCCATCTTGAACGTCTCACCGGTTTCGCCCGGCACGATCAGATCGGGAGCACAGCCGACGCGATCCGAAGCCACCGCCGGCAGCCCCGTCGCCATTGCCTCGTTGACAACAAGTCCCCAGGATTCGATTTCGCTGGGCAGCAGAACGCAATCGGCGGTCCCGTACACCCGGCCCATCATGCTCTGATCCACAAATCCCAGCCATGCGACGCGCACGCCGAGCCGGCTGGCTTCGCGTCGCATCTCGTCCTCGCGTTCGCCCCACCCCGCGACCGCAAGGACGGCGTTCGGACCGAGCGAAGCCATGGCGCGGACCGCATCGAGCGGACGCTTGCGATCCTCGATCTTGCCGGCGAAGAGCACCACGAAATCATCCGGGCCGCCGCCGCAGGCCGCCCGGGCTTTCGTCCGAGCGGCGCCAGAGCAATACGGCTGTGCGCTGGAGGCAAACCACTCGTTATCCACCGCGTGCGGCGACGCGAAGATACGGGTCGGCGCCACGCCGTGGCTTTCGAGATACTGACGCGACAGACGCCCGACCGAGAGGTAGCCGGAATAGAGCGAGAGACAGGCCCGCGTTTTCGCGTGCCATGCCGCGCGTCGCCAGCCATCGGCGCCGGTGCTGTTATGAGTATCGCCGCGGTACAGGATGGGGACACCGCGGCGGCGTGAAGACAACAATGCTCGCATGTACGTGAGCGAGTGCCACCCCGGCACGAGAACGATGTCGGGCCGTGTGGCGGCGACAGCGGCGCCGATCGCAGGAACATCGAGCCCTCGGAATCGTCCGGTCGAGAAATCATCTCCCTCGCGTCCCTCACGGACCAGCTGCCACGCGTAGCCGTCGAGCAGCGGCGTGTCCCATTCGAATGGCACATCGAATCCCGCGCCTTGTTGATCCGGGCCGGGCCGGGCCGCATACACAACCGTCAACTCGATTTCGGCACAGTTCGCGGCAATGTACCGGAACCACGGCGCGTTGTACTGCACGGGATGCGTCTGCACGACCGTCAGCCGTACGGGTGCTACACCCATCGGGTGTCACCGATCAGCGGACTGTCGCCTCGCACGAAAATGAGGTCGCCCATGCGCAAGCGGCCATCCCGCGGGCGCGACGCCAGCGCGGCGACATCATAGAGTGCGAATCCGTTTTCCGTCAGTACGGCGAGCATATCGGAACACGTGGAAGCGCCGCCTGGCGCAGCCTGGAAGAAACACGTCTCCGTCACGAGGACCTCGACGCTTGGTAGCAGCGCGCTCGCTCCTTCGAGCGCGGCGAGCTCGTGGCCTTCCAGATCGAGCTTCAGCAGCACGCGGTCCTCTGCGGACACCCGACGAGCGAATAGTTCATCCAGGGTCGTCGCCGGCCACCGGCTATCATCGAGCGCGCTCTCACCGTCGTGCAGGACGTGTGCACCGGTCCGTCGAACCAGCCGTGGCGTTGGACATCCGCACCGTGGTGCAGCCCGGTTGGCGGGCTTCAGCCGCGTGACGCTCAATCCGAACAGGGCGAAGATCGACTGTATCGACGTCGCGATCCGGCTCACGGCAGACACCGATCCAGGACGTTCGCGAGCCGTCCGGCCAGCGAGCGCGCCGACAACGGCTCCAGGACACCATCGGCTTCGGCCGCGGCGCCGGCGTCGTAACAAGGATGATCGATCAGGGCGGAGAGTTCGCGCGCGATGCTGTCCACGTCTGCGCCGTTGCCATCGTCGCCATAGGTGACCAGCCGCACTGAAGGCGCGCGTCCGACTGTGCGCAGCAGATCGGATGCGTTGCTGGCGGCGTGCATCACGGCGAACACGGGGCGCCTGACCATCAACGCCGGAAACACCTTGCTCGGTGTGTAGTGGGGCTCGCGGCTCCCCATGAGCAGCACCGCCGTCGAATCACGCAGCACCCGCAGCGCGTCGAAATAGTCGAGGCGGGGGGCGTGTTCGGTGACGATGTCGAGCAGCCCGTATTCCGCCGCCACCGGCAAGACGCGAGCAGCCGCATCGGACGTCCGCTGGTTGCTCGTGCCGAAAAAGTGCAGCCGCACGCGCGACGCCGCGGGCTTGGCGGCGCGCAGGGCCGCGACGGCAGCCAGGACTGCGCGCAGCGTCTCGAAACCCGCGGGAAGCAGCGTGCCCACGTACGACAGGTGGATCAATCCATCGTCCGAAAACGTCGCCGATTCTCGGCCGGCGTGTTCGAGATCCGCGCGATCCCATCCGATCGGCAATTCCGCAAGCACCCGAGGCCGCGCCCGGGGCGTCCGTTCCAGTGCCTGTTCGAACGTCGCACGTGAAACCGCGGTGACGCCGTCAGCAGCCTCGAGCGCATGAGGCTCGAGTCGTGCGGCCACGAGCCGGCTGAGGCGGCTCTTGAGATCCGGTTTGCCGCCAGCGAGCGGACCTGCTGATCTGCCCCACTCGCCCACCCAGGGATCCTGGTAGTCGAGCACAAACGAAAATGCGAAACGTTTCTTGAGCAACGGGCCGAGCAGCGCGGGATATGCGGGATAGATCGTGATGAACACGGCATGGAACGACTCGCGTGCGAGCAAATCGGACGCCGCGTGCCATAAGCCGTGAAACGCACGCAGGCCCAGATCGCCGATGCCCGCCAGGCGGCTCGCGCTGGCGGGCCAGGCCCTCGTGCGTACCACGCGGACATCCGGCGGCACGCTTGCGGCGAGGTCAGGGTCCAGGCGGCCTTCGTAGTCCCTGGGGTCAATCGAGAGGACCGTCGGCTGCCAGCCGTAGCGCGCCAGATGTGGCGCGATGAGCCTCACGCGATGTGTCGCTGCGCTGCTGTCCGGCGGAAAATGCGGGCTGATCATCAGCACGTTGCGCATCAGGCCACCGCCCGTGCCGGCGCGGCAGAACCCACCCGATCGAGCAATTCGTGATAGAGCGACTCGTAGGCATCCGCGATCACCGGACCCGCGAATCGAACCTCGCAGTCTGCCCGCACCGCCGCACGATCGAGTGCAGGCAGCAGGCCGACTGCGCCGATCGCCTCTTCCACCGTTCGGCAGGAGAAGCCATTGATACCGGCCCGCACCACCTCAGGAACACTTCCACGCGCAAACGCAATCACCGGCGTTCCACACGCGAACGCTTCGGCCATGACGATGCCGAACGGTTCTTCCCAGGCGATAGGCATCAGCAGCGCGGCAGCCTCGCCGAGGAGACGATTCTTCTGCGCGTCGTCCACGGGACCGACGTACCGAACCCAGACATCATCGACGTGCGGAGCGATGAAACGGTCGAAATAACCGGCGTCCGGGCCCTCGGTGACGCGATTGCCCGCGATCACGAGACGGCGTCCTGCGCCGCGGGCGATGGCAATCGCGTCGTGCGCGCCTTTGACGGGGTCGAGACGCCCCAGAAAGACCAGAGGTGCATCAGCCGCCACGGACAGGCGTGGTGTGTAAGTCGCCAGATCCACGCAATTGAAGACGGTGCGCCAATCGCCGCTCTTCGGCGCATCGATCGACCGCTGACGATACACGCTCGAAGAGCATCCGGTGAAAACGAGCGACGATCCCGCCAAGCGGACCGCATGAGACACGCTCGTCCACGGTACTCCGTCGCGCTGATAGCTCTGAATTTTCGGCAGCTGCCGTCGCGGAAGGATCGGCAGCAGTGCCGCGAGGCGGCCGAAACTGTGGATCACGTCCACATCTCGGCGCTCGCGCCAGAGAGCGGTCCCGACCTGAAAGAGCTCCCTGGCCCGGATTCGATAGCCGCTGTGCGGCGCCTCGCCATACGGCACGAGACGCGCCGGCGTGCGGCTGTCAGGGTGCGCGATGAGCGTGACGTCGTGATGGCGGCGGACCAGTTCGGCGACGAGGACATCGATGACACGCTCGATGCCGCCATAGTGCACGGGCGGTACAGGGATGTACGGGTCCGCGGTGATCAGGATGCGCATCGGGCACATCTCATGAGGTCCCGGTCCAGCGACTTGCGGGACAAACGGATCCTCAATCGCGACCATCCGCAAAAACGCTCCGGACCACGTCGATCAACGCTCCGCGATCGTCCGGGTGTTCCCAATGCCAGCGGCGTTGAGCGGCCTCCCGCGCGGCCTTCCTTGCCTGCACCCGCGCGTCCGGATTGCCCGCCAGACACGCGAGCCTCTCGGCGAGCCCCGCCACGTCGCCGGACTTGTACACGATCGCCGCTTTGCCGAGGTCCTGTCCAAGGCGCGCCTGCGCCGGCGTCGCGCTGAGAAGTACAGGCACACCGGCGGCCAGGTACGTGAAGATTTTGTTGCCCAGACACAGGCATCGATTCACCACCGTCGGTTCTTCACCCGACAGCCCAAGGTCGTATCCTCGTGACAGCGGCACCATGGCGTCCGGGCTGCCGGGCTCGTGCAGCCTGATCGTCAGCCTCGGCGCCGCATCGCGGGCGAACCGCATCAACTCGTCGAGATATGGCTGCTGGATACCGGCGCGCAGGTGCAGTTCCCCCGCGATCTTCGCGAGCGCCGCCGCGCGAATGAAATCTTCCAATCCGCGGCCCGGTCCCAGTGTCTGACTGAACCAGTAGAACCTGAGCGGAATGCCTTCGAGCGACTCCACCGGATCGCGCAAGTCGAGCGGGAACGTATTGTGGATGGTTCGCGGGCGTAAGCCGTACTTTTCCTCGTAAGCATCCGCGATCATCGGACTGCTGGCCGTGAGAAAGGCCGCACCCGGCAGTGCGAGACACTCGACGCGTTCCGCGATTGTGCTCAGCTCGGCTGTCTGGGCGCTGCGCTCGCCCGTGTGAAAGTCCTCGAGATCGAGCCCGTACGGAACGCCCAGGCGACGAGCGGCCTCGGCCACGGCTGCCAGCGCTCCAGTCGTTCCCCCGTACAGCAGATCCGTCGGCTGCGCCGTCGCCGCACGGACCAGCTCGTCGTGCGCGCGGCTGTAGCTGCGCACGAACAGGGCCGCAGGCACACGCGACGTCCCGAACCTGACCGTCAGTGCGTGCGCGATGCGGCGGCGCGCACCGGTGATGACCTGGCGTCCGCGCGCCGTGGCCCTGGCGTAGTCGACCAAATCCCACCGCCACGCGCGCGTCAGGCGGAGCGTCCGGTCCGCCTCCACCGCCCACGGCGTGTGCGAGGCGCTGACCACGCGGACGTCGAAGCCGGCCCCGTGCAACGCATCGGCCGCCTTCAGCATCCGGGGGCAGGTGGACATGTGACCCGCCGTCACCACGCACACGCGCGCCCTTACCGCGGCCATGTGTGCGCCAGTCTGTGCGCCAGTTCGGCGCCGCTGACTTCGTCGACCATCAGGAATCTCGAACGTTCGAGAGAAGGTTCGTTCGCGCGCGAGAACGAGGGACGCATCGTGAACGACACGTCCACGCCAAGCTCCCCGAGGAGGATGGTCGTGGTCTCGGTGTAATCGATACCGGGCCGGCCGTTGGGAAAGGCGAACGCGCGCACGGGCCTGCCGGTCCAGCGGCGAATGGCCTCGAGATTCCCCGCGATCTCCTCTTGCTGCCGTTCACGCGAGGCGCGCGCGAGGATGGGATGACTGCAGGTGTGTCCGCCGATTTCGATACGTCCCGACCGATCGAGCGCCACCAGCTCGTCAACGGTCATGGGCGCACGAGGGTCGCCGTCATCCACCGGCACGGAGCCGGCGCACGCGTCGCGCCAGCTTTCGTAGTCGCAGGTCTTCCACCGCTCTACGGCGCCTTCGCCATCCCGTGCCGCCACCGCGTCGAACCACAGCAGGCGGCGATTCGCGATCGGATCGCTGCAGACGAACACGGCCGCCGGCAGGTCGTGCACAGCGAGGATGGGCGCCGCGATCCGCGCCACGCTCCGATAGCCGTCGTCGAATGTCATCAGGACCGGGCGCGGCGGCAGCAGCGACCGTCCGGCGGCCGCCGCTCGCCAGTCGTCGAGCGTGATCGGATCGCAGCAGTCGCGAACAACCCGGCAATGCGCCTCGAACGTCGAGGCGCGGACGTGCAAATTCTCGAACGCCATGGAACCGGCGGGCAGGCCGTCGGCGCGGAGGCCGTGATACCCGAGCACGGCCACGCCCGGCAGCATCGTCCGCGCCAGCGTGCGCCGGTACTGGCCCAGCGCCAGCATGCCCTGTTTGACGGCGGCGGAAACAGCGTCTTTAGCTGGCATACAAGTCCAGGTAGTCGTGCGCGACTTCGCGCATCAGGCGCGGTGGTGGAAGGCGCTCGCGCCAGCGACAGATGGTCTCGTCCGGGTAGTTGGCCACCTCGATCAGGGCCGCGGCGAGCCGGCTCACGTCGCCCGGAGGCACGAGCCGGGCGTTGTAGCCGTCCTCGAGAACCTCGGCGACGCCGCCGACCGAGGCGGCAATGACCGGCACGCCGGCCGCCATCGCTTCAAGACCTGCGGTTGGACCGCCCTCGAGGCACCGCGACGGACAACACAGAACGTCGTAGCTGGCGATCACGTCGGGAATAGACGAGGGGGACACGGCTTCCGCGATCATCACGCGCGTATCGCCCGACAGACGGGCGGCGATGGCCGCCCGGGTGTCGCGATCGGCCTGGGTCTGTGCCGGGCCGCGGAACTCGAGACGGATCGGGACATCACGCGGCACGCGCTGTATGGCCTCGGCCAGGTCGAGCACGCCCTTGATGGGATCGAGACGTCCGACATATCCAATCCGAACCGGGAGCCGCAATTTGTCGTGCGTCCGCCTCACGATCGATTCGCTCACACCGAGACGGTTCACGGCCACTTTCTCGGGAGAGGCGCCGTTGGCGATCACGATGTTCGCGGCGTGCTGCGTCAGCAGCACGAACCGATCCACGGCGTCGAGCATCGCGCGCTGCCGGAGGCTGTTGCGTTCGATGAGATCCGTCATTGCCATCGCGGTGCCGGCTGGCCCGGGCAAATGCCGGGCGAACGCCGCAAGCCACGCCGGCACTGCCGCGAGGGCACGGGCAGCGCCCGGACCCGCGCCGCGATGTTCCAGTTCGCATTCGGCGCAACGGCGCGCGTCGACGATCCCGTCACACATCGTGCGCCCCTGCCACATCAGAGTGCCCCGCTGACACAGGAAGCCGAGGCTGCTCGAATGCGTGGTCGCGATGACCCGGCTGCCCGCCCGCTTCGCCGCGAAAATTTCGTGCAGCCCCAGCCCGGTCACGAACGTATGGAAGTGCACGACATCGGCGCGCACTTCGCCGAGCCAGCGGTGGAAGTGCTCTGCGCCACGTACGACGGTATCGCCCTGCGCTTCCTCGCGCGTCGCGAACTCCGGCACCGGGTAGCGGAAGACGAGGCACCCCTCGAGCTCGTACGTCCTCGGATTCCGGACTCCGGGCTCGGGAGCGGCGACGAGCACATCGTGACCGCAGGCCAGCAGCTGACGCGCCAGCTCGGCGACGTAGATCTCCGTTCCGCCGATGCTGTCGGGGTAGTACCAGCCGACCGCCTGGACGATCTTCATGCTGTCGCGACCGGCTTCCGGCACCGAATGGTCGTCAGGACCGGATAACGGGGGTCGTACGGATCGAGTTCACCGGCTTTCAGTTCCTCGTGCGCGAGCCCGTACATGGCGGCGGCGGCAGACAGACAGTTGCCGTGGCCCTCCACCGCGATCTCGCACTGCGGCCATTGGGCTTCGAGCATCACCCGCCATCCCTCCGTCGTCAGACGCCAGTAATCGCGGCCGTCGGGAATCAGCGGCAGCAGGCCCGCGGCGGAAAGCAGGATCGTCCCGCCGGGCTTGACCACACGGAGCATGCTGCGCAGCGCGGGTTCGAGCCGGACGATGTGCTGCAGCGTGTTCAGGACGAGGAAACAGTCGTAGTACGCCGCGGGAATCTGCACCGCATCCGCCAGATCGCACGTGTACGTCGCGCGAAACTCGGGGTTGATGTCAACCGTGTGCGATTCACGCACATTCTCGCCAAAGCGTTTCGTGTACGACGCCAGCTGCACTTCGAGGACGCGGCCCGTAATGAGCGAGCGATGGCTGTCCAGAAACTTCTCGAGATAGTAGCGATCGATCGGCGTACCGCGATCGAAGCCGAAGGTCGTCGAAAACGGAGCGGTGCGACGCATGTTGCCCCACCGTGGCAGCGGCAGATCACGCAGCACGCACCGCGCAAGCACGGTAAGGCGCGGACCGACAATGGACTTCAGCCGCGCGCGCGGGTCAACGGCAGCCGTCATTCTCTCCACGCGCGGACGGTCATCGACCAGACGAGCGCCTTTCCAGGGAATGGTGTGTTCGGTGCCGAAACGGGCGGACGCCAGGGTTGCGCAACCAACTCGTCCACGGCGTACGTGAAGCCCGTGCGTGTCAGCAGTTCCAGCACGCGCGGTGCCTGGCGGTGACACGGATCGAACTCGTGCAGGTCCAACACCATGGCACGAACCCGAGCCAGCGCCGGTTCGCAGTCGGCGAGCACGCCGTCTTCGGCTCCCTCGATGTCCAGCTTCAGCAGATCGATGCAGCCATTCGGGTCGCGTTCGATCACGTTGCGCAGC
>Ga0136846_1215387_pt1 | contig 44822 bp, 50 predicted proteins | sample HopSoiMetagenom2_FD_96841 | JGI IMG/M metagenome (GOLD analysis project Ga0136846, IMG submission 96841) | Grasslands soil microbial communities from Hopland, California, USA - 2 Assembly 2016 (version 4) | ecosystem: Environmental > Terrestrial > Soil > Grasslands | place: USA: Hopland...
GCTTTATCGCGCCCGACTCCATCCTCAACGGTCGCGTCGATGACCGGAAGAAAGAGATCCTCAAGACGCTCTCTGACACGCTCGATCTCTTGACGATCAGCGTCGAGGCAGGGCTTTCGCTGAACGCCGCGATCGCGATGGTCGTCCGGAATGTGCCGGGCGTGCTCTCGTCGGAGTTCGCACGCATGCTGCAGGAGATACAGCTCGGTGTGCCTCGCTCGGACGCCTTCCGGCATCTGTCCGAGCGGACCGACGTCGAGGAACTGAACGCGTTCGCCCTCGCGATGGTGCAGGCAGACGTCTTCGGTGTTTCGATCGCCAGTGTGCTTCGGACGCAGGCGGCGCAGCTCCGGATCAAGCGCCGACAGGCCATCGAAGCCAAGGCGGCGCAGACGCCGGTCAAGATCGTGTTCCCGCTGATCCTCTGCGTCTTGCCGGCTCTGTTCGTGGTCATCGTGGGGCCGGGCGCGATCCAGATCTTCCAGAGCTTCTCGAACCTTCGCTGAGGCTTCGCCACCGCCCTAGGTCCGAAGTCGCGCCGGTATTCTGCAGCTGCGGTACCTCGGACGGATGACCCTACGCGCCGTTCGATGTAGCGTCGAGGTCTGGCGCCCCCGGACCACTGCGCCAGAGGGATGGAGAGGGATGGCGCAGTCTCGGGAGCTCAAGGATTCCGTCGGGATCGATTCTGCGATCCCCTCGATCCGCTGGCCCTCAGCCAGGGAGGCGTACCGGCGCCTGTACCGCTTGGTCGCGCTCACGGACGTGCTCGCGGTCGAGCTCGCCCTGCTCGGCGCCTACTGGATCCGCTTCGGGATCGAGGTGCCGAGCGACGACTTCCTCTTGTTGCTCGCGGCCGCCCCGGTCTTCGTCCTCGCGATCTTCGCTGCCGCCAAGCTCTACCAGGCCTTCCGCCTCGCCCCGGCCGAGGAGTTCCGCCGGATCGTTTTCGCCGTCTCGGCCTCGCTGGGCGTGATCATGCTCGACTCTTTCTGGCTCCAGGCGAACCTTTCTCGCGCCTGGGTCGCGACGTCGTGGGCGCTTGCGCTGTTCCTCACCCTCGTGGCCCGTCGCATGTGGCATGCCCGGTTCGGACACCTGCGCGAGCGCGGCGTCCTCACGTTCCCGACGCTGATCGTCGGAGAGAACGAAGAGGCGCATCGGCTCCTCTCGGCGATGGCGAGACCAGCGCTCGGCTTCCGGCCGATCGGGGTCGTCGCGACGGCGGACGTCGGTGTGGAGCTCGGCCTGCCCGTGCTCGGATCGATCGACGACCTGGCCGGCGTCCTTGCCGCTTCGGGCGCTGAATGCGTGTTCGTGGCGGCGTCGGCGGTCGATCCCGCCGACATGAAGACGATCGCCAGGGCGGTGCGGCTCGCCGGCGTTGAGGTCCGCATCACGGCGACCCTGCCGGACGTGCTTGCGAGCCGACTGACGGTGCAGCCGCTGGGCGGCCTCACGGCACTCTCCCTGCAGCCCGTCCGCCTATCTGGCGGACAGGTGATCGCGAAGTTCACCTTCGACATCCTGATGGCGAGTGGCATGCTCATCTTGCTGTCCCCGCTGCTCGTTCTGATCTCGCTCGCGGTGGCGGTCTCCTCCTCGGGGCCGGTCCTGTATCGGCAGCGCCGGGTGGGCCTACGCGGCCGTCCCTTCACGATGCTGAAGTTCCGCACCATGCGCACAGGGTCCGAGCGCGACGTGGCGCAGCTGCGTGCGCGGCACAACGTCGACGACGTGATGTTCAAGATGAAGGACGACCCGCGCGTGACCCGCGTCGGCAAGCTCCTTCGGCGGTTCAGCCTCGACGAGCTGCCGCAGCTGTTCAACGTCGTCCGTGGCGACATGAGCCTCGTCGGCCCGCGCCCGGCGCTGCCTGAGGAGGTCGCGAAGTACGAGGACTGGCACCTCGACCGCTTGGAGGTGCCACCGGGCATCACCGGCCTGTGGCAGATCAGCGGCCGCGCGGACCTGTCGTTCGACGAATGCGTGCAGCTCGACCTGTTCTATATCGAGAACTGGTCGCTCACGTACGAGCTGTTCATCCTGGGCAAGACCATCCCTGTGCTGTTGTCGCGGCGCGGAGCGTACTGATGAAGGTCGCGCTCGTGTGCTCCTCGGGGGGTCTCGCGCAGTTGCATCGGCTCGAGGCGTGGTGGCGAGCCTACGACCGTCTGTGCTTCACGTTCGACACGCCAGAGGCGGTCGCGTTGCTCGCAGGGGAGCACGAGCTCTAAGCCGGCGTCAACGCCCGCGACGCTGCCGAGGGCGCCGGCGCCCCTCGAACGAACGCGAGTTCCTCGCGCCACGCGAGCGCCGCCGCCACCATCGCGATCGCGCCCCCACGGCAGGAGGTCGTAGTACGGCATCTGGACGATCGCCACGAAGATCGTGACCTCGCACCAGATCGAAGCACTCGGTCGCCGGGATGGCCGCGAGGCAACCGACGTTTCGCGCGCCACCACGCCCACACCAGCCAGCCGGCGAAGAACAGCAGACCTGGCAGACCCTGCGAGACGACGACGGTCCAGAGTTGGCCGTGCGTGCCCGCGGACAGGTTTCCTTCGATCGGGACCGGCCCGCCGTGAGCCCAGCAACGGCGACGCACGGACCAGCGAGATCGACTCGCCGTAGAGCTCGGCGCGGTGCGCATCGCCGTAGCCGTTCTCGAGTCGCGTCTGGACGATCTCACGGAGCGGCGTCACGAACGCGAGTGCACCGAACACCAGCGCGACGACGGCGGCGACCGCAGCCACTGGCCGTTGCGGCCACGCGACAGCCGGAACGTCGCGTACGGCATGCCCGCGACCGCGGAGAGCCACGCCCCTCGGTTCAACGAGAACACCAGCGGGAACACCGACAGCAGGACGATGAACAAGAGCATGTCTCGCGACACTCTTGTGCGCGCCTTGGCGACCGCGCACAAGGCGAACGGCCGCGTCATCGCGTAGGCCGCGCCCCACTCGTTCGCGGAGATGAACGGTGCCTTCGGTCGGTAGATCGGGTATGCGGCGAACGCGCGCCCCGACGATGTCGACGCCGAGACGAGATCCGACACGAAGGAGTCGTTCACCATCTGGGGCGGGACGAGCCCCTTGGCCACCGTCGTGAACGAGATGTTCGGGATCGCCATGCCGATCAGGCCATGACCGTGATCACGAAGAGCGCCGCCATGATTCGCACGGCCGTATCGGGGCGCAGTCGGTCGCGCGGCGTGTTCAAAACGTAGAGGAACAGGAGTCCGGCCGCGACGTACATCGAGACCCGGTATCCGGCGGCGAAGCCTGCCGTCCGTTCGTCAGCTCGGCGGCCGAGAAGGCGCACCACAGCAGGAACAGTAGATACAGCCCGAAGCCACGTGGCACGAGGAGCCGCCGGCGAAGGATGATTGCGGCCGCCAGCGGCAACAGGCACAACGACAGGATAAGTCGCTGATCCCGAGCACCCGCCACACGGACACCATCGGGAACAGCACGATCAACGGCCAGGCGGCGGCCATCCCGCTCTTTGCGTTCTTCCCGCGGAGCAGCGCTCGGGCCTGAACCGATCCCGGGGACGGTGCGCGAGGTGGCGACCGTCGAGCGAGGGTAACAGCGGGCCGGTTTCGGGTCGTCGCGCGAAGGGTACCCACAGTCCTGATGTTGGCCTCGGCGCTCGAGACGATTGCACCGCATCGGCTGACGGCAGGAAATGGCCGTTCGGCTACTTGCGCGTGGTAGTCCGAAGGGCCTACGATGCCTCACTCAGGGTAAGAGAGGAGACCCCCCATGATCCGACGCATATCCGCGGTGGTGACGCTCACCTTCGCTTCGCTGCTCGTGACCGCCGGTGCAGCGATGGCTCAGACGTCCAGCTACCCCGTCGCGCCAAGTCCGACCACGATCGTCAAGGGCGCCAGCGGAACCCGCGGCGGTGGCACGGCCTTCACCGGCTCGTCGCAGATCCCATTCGCGACGATCATGATCGTGGCGCTCGTGGTGGCCGGTGTGGCGGCGCTGCTCGTGGCCCGTCGCCGGGCCGCTCGCTTCGCCGGCTGATCAGCCGAACGCCGGCCGCGTGACGTCGCGGACCAGCCTAAGCGGAAGCGGCGCCTGGAAACGCACCTCCAGCGTTGTCGTGCTGGAGGGCGCCCCGTGCCAGGTTGCCGTCCCACCGTCCACCGCCATCGGCGTACTGGTCCACACGATGTCGGTCCCTGCGGGGGCATGGATCGTCGCGGTGACGTCGGTCGGACGGATCGTGGGCTGACCGAGGAGGATGAGCTCGTACGAGCCGCCGCTAGAGTTGCCTTCCCACACCCCGCTCGACCGCCAGACGAGCGACAGCGTCCCTGTGTGGCCCGCCGGGATCGTTCGATAGTCGCGGAGCCACGGTACGCCGTTCTCCGATCCCGTCGCGAGCCCTATCTGCTGCTCGCCGTCACGGGTTGCCGACTGCAGCTCGCAGGAGGCGTGGCACCAGACCGTCGTGAGCGGGATGTTGTCGCCCGCGTGTGCACCGTGCACGTACGGGCCGATCACGTATCGGGGTTCTCCATGGGTGGGGGCGTCGTTGGCGATCGTGACGTTCGCGGTGCCGATCGCCTCGCCGTCACCGCCGAGTTGCACGTTGTAGTCGACGGTCCGGGCGGCGTAGTAGTCGACCTTGCTGCCCGAACCGTTGTTGACCGTCACGCCCATCACGTCACCTCCCGGATCCGCGAGCGCACCGTCGACGCCGAGCGCGGTGAGACCCGACTCCACCGTTCGGTCGGTGCTGTAGATCCGGAGGTGGCCCTCCGCGACCGCCGTCGAGATCGCGCGGAGGGGCGCGATACCGTGTCCGTCCATCCCGAGGAACCGCGCGAAGACGGTCGCCGCGGCATCACCGAGGACGTCCTTGCGCCGCACCGCGTTGGGGAAGTCCGTGTACGCGCGATTCGTCGTCACGTCCACCACGTTGTCGGCCGTGATCGAGCCGACACCCGAGACGCTGATCGGGCCCGTCACCGCCAACAGTTCCTTGAGTGCGAAGGGGTCGACGGCGAAGACGCCGTCGAGCGGCCGCCCCTCGCCGAGCCTGTAGTTGGCGAGCGCCGCCTGAGCGGCCGACGGCATGTCCGGGGTCGCGTTCATGTTCTGCCATGACCCAGCGCCGCCGTACTGGTCGTAGTTGGTCGCATAGTCCTGGCTCGGGGCCGGAACCCTGTCCGCCGGGAAATCCTGCAACGTCTTTGTGGGTTTGGCGCCGGAGACCGTGGCGCGGCCGTGATCGAGCGTCAAGATCGCGTATGCGCCCCAGAGTCCGCCGGTTCCGCGCAGCTCGGCCGGGTTCTGCGCGAGCACGAGGTATCGCCGCGGGCCGTCGGCGCCGCCGAACGCCGGTGCCCCGTGGAGCAGCGACGCCACGCCGTCTAGATCGGCGCTCAGACGATCGGTCTGCGCCTGCGCGTCCCAGCGCGCGCGCGCGATGACGCGAGGCATGAACGAGTTGGGCGCGTCGGCGAGCGTCGCGGCGGCCTCCGCCGCATCGTCGTGCGCGGCGTCGATGGCGTCGGCGAGCGCCGCGTAGCGCCCGAGCGGAAGCACGCCGGCGTGCGGCGCGAGCGAGCCCACGCCGTCCGGGAGCCTCTCGAGTCCATCGACGAGCCCGGCGCCGGCGGCCGCGAGCAGCTTGCCGGCGTCGGCCATCGCGGCTGCCGCGTCCGCGCTGTTCCCGGCCCATGGGATGGCTCTGGCGGCCGTGCCGATGGGCGCGTGCAGGCCGTCCGCCGCCGAGGCGAATGACCCCTGTGCGCTATCGAAGGATGTTCCGGCTTGCTCGAGGTCGCCGGCGAGCGCGGCGCGTTTCGCCGACTCGAGGGCGTCACGGCCATCGGCCAGGTCGGCGCGTGCGCCGAGGAGCGCGATCGCTTCGACCGCCACGATCAGGATGATGACGACGACGGCGGTGAAGACGATCCAGCGCCAGGTATACCTGTGGAAGGGCCGCATCAGCTCGCGCGGCTCTTCTTGCGAAGTCGACTCCACCCGGTCGCGTGTCCGTTCGTGGGCGCCTCCTGGGCGTACACGTACTGCCCGTAGTAGGCGTAGCCCGTGCCCTTGGCCTCGACATTGTTGAGCACCGATCCGAGGATGTTGGCGCCGACCTGGTCGAGCTGTCCCCGCGCGGCCAGCACGGCGCCTCGCGGCGTCGACTGCTCGTTCGTGACGTACAGGATCGCATCGGCGATCGGCGCGACCACGAGCGCGTCGGCAACGGCGAGCACTGGAGGACAGTCGACGATGATGAAGTCGACGACCTCGCGTTGGTTGGCGAGCAGCTCGCGCATCGTCTCCGATTGCAGCAGCTCCGTCGGCTGGTCGGAGACCTTGCCGCTCGACATCGCCCACAGGTTGTCGACCTTGCCGCTGCGAAGCGCTTCCCAGGCCTTGCGGTCGCCTTCCAGCACCTCGGACAGGCCGCGGTCGTTGGCCGGAAGCCCGAAGAAGGCGTTCAACCGTGGACGGCGGAGGTCGGCCGAGATCAGCACGACCCGCTTGTCGGCCTGGGCGAGCACGACCGCGAGGTTGGCCGCGGTCGTGGACTTGCCCTCACCCGCGATCGCGGACACCACGATCAACGTCTTGTAGCCGTGCTCCGCGGCAGGGACCAGGATGCTCGTGCGAAGCGTGCGATACGCCTCGGCGGCGGGGCTCCGCGGTGCCTGCATCGTGACGAGACTTCTGGGCGATCTCAGAGTTCGTGTCCTCGAAGTGAACCTGCAAGACGTCGGCATCCTTGACCGCGGTCACGTCGAGATGCTTCAAGAGCTCGACCTCGTCCATCCCGCCCGAACATCCGCGGCAGCCTTCTCGGCGACCTTCAGCGAGTCCACGATCTGCATCTCGTTCTCGATGTTCAAGGGCTGCGGGTGATCGCCGCCACCGTGGCGGTTCCCAGCGGCGCCTTGACCAGCATGTCGGTCGTGGCCGTGTACACGGGGGTCTGGGTCATCGTCCAGGCAACGGCCACGGCGATGCAGGCCGCGATCAGCCGCCAGCGCCGTACGACGACGCGGCCGTAGTCGCGCAGGTCGAGGAAGGTTCCCTCGGGCTGGACCGGGGCCCATCTGGGCTGCTGGGGTTGTTGCATCATGTGCACACCAAGGTCGTCGAGGGGGCCCCTGACGGGGACGGACGGCTGGTCATCGTCCTGTGAGGCTACCCACCAGGGGCTCCACCGGCATCCGGCGTCGGGGGACGGGCGCGGAGGGCCTCCGCCTTAAGCTACGCGGCATCCGGACGCGGCGAACGCCGCTGCTACGCTCTGGCGGCCATGAAGGTCGCCTACCAGGGGGAACCGGGCGCCTACAGCGAGCGGGCGGTACAGGCGACGTTCCCCGATGCAGAGCCGATGCCCTGCGACACCGTGCGTCTGGTGTTCTCTCGGGTGACCAGTGGCGAAGCGCCCTTCGGGGTCGTCCCCATGGAGAACTCCCAGGCCGGATCGGTCAACGAGACCTACGATCTGTTGCAGCACACGGCATTGCTCCGGATCGTGGGTGAGGTCGTCGTTCGTGTCGATCACGCGCTTCTAGGACTGCCCGGCGCTCGCCTGGAAGACATCCGGCGTGCCAAGTCGCATTGGCAAGCGCTCGCGCAATGTGAGGAATTCCTGGCATCGATGCGGATCGAGCCGTCCCCCGTGCACGACACGGCCGGCGCGGCCCGTCAGATCGCGGCGTCGGGAAACGCGTCCGAAGCCGCCATCGCCAGTGTGGCGGCCGCCGGGAACTTCGGGCTCAAGGTCCTAGCCGAGCGGATCCAGACCGAGAAGGAGAACTTCACGAAGTTCGCGGTGCTCGGGACCGACGACCCGGGGCTCGGCGCCGCCGATAAGACGTCGATGGTATGGGCGGTCCTGGACCAGCCGGGGTCGCTGCTCGGCGCGCTCGAGCCGTTCGCGAAACGGGGTATCAACCTGCACAAGTTGGAGTCAAGGCCACGGCGTGGCAAACCGTTCGAGTACGTGATGTACGTCGACGTGATGGCCGGGATGGGCGATCCGGCGCTCGAGGATGCTCTGCACGAGGTAGAACGGCACACGTCGATGGTCAGGGTGTTGGGGACGTACCGGTCCGCGGCCGATCCGGTCTGACGCGAGCGTCACGGTTCCGCGACACCCCGGGGCTACGATGCGGCGCATGGATCCCGGTGCCCGCGACCACCTTTCGGTGTGGGCGGCCGGAGCGCTCGCCTTGATCGCGCTCGCGGGCGTGACCGCGGTGGTGAGCACCTCGGCGCCCGCGCTGCCTGCGCTCGCCGCGACGACGCCGGCGCAGCCGCCGGATCAACCGGTCGCGGGTCTGACCACCTTCCGGGGTGACGCGACGAGGACCTGGTACGGCCAGGGTCCCGTCCCGACCGATCCCGTGAAGCGCTGGGTCTATCCGAACGACGGCACGAAGATGTGCTCGATGTCGGCGGAGGGCGGCGCCGGCTCGCCGGTCAAGGAGTGGTGCGGGACCGGATGGACGGGGCAACCCAACGTCGTGCCGCTCAGGGACGGCACGATGGAGATCCGCCAGGGCGCCTACGACGGGCACTACCACTTCCTCGATGCGGGGACCGGGGAGCCGCTGATGCCCGATCTCGTGACCGGAGACCTGGCGAAGGGCTCGGCCACGAGCGACCCCGACGGCTACCCGCTGTACTACGCAGGGTCACGCGACAACCACTTCCGCGTCGTGGCGATGGACCGCTCGACGCCGGAGGTCCTGTGGGAGATCGACGCGCACGACACCTCGCTCGCTCCGCACCCTATGTGGAACGACGACTGGGACGGCGCCGCGCTGATGGTCGACGACGTCTTGATCGAGGGTGGCGAGAACGGCTATCTCTACATCGTGCCGTTGCACCGCGGGTACGACCCGCGCGGGCTCGTCACCGTCGCGCCCGATCGCCCCATCGTCGTGCCCGGCTTCGACGACCAGTTGCTGCAGGCGGTGGCCCAGCCCGGCGGCATCAACGCCGATGGGCTCGACACCCGCTACGACGTCTCGATCGAGAGCTCGGTCGCATACCGCGACGGCGTCGTCTACGTCGCGAACTCCGGCGGTCTCGTCACCGGCTGGGATATCTCCGACGCCCTGCGCGGCGGCCGCAACGTCCACGAGGTCTTCCGGTTCTGGACCGGGGACGACACGGACGCCTCGGTCACCGTCGACGACGACGGGTATCTCTATGTGGCGAGCGAGTACCAGCGGTTCAACCGGACGTCGCAGCAGCTCGGTCAGCTGATGAAGCTTGACCCGCGCGCACCGAGCGATCCGGTGGTGTGGTCGATCCCGGCGACGGAGATCGGGTTCGAGGGCGCCGGGGGGAGCTGGTCGACGCCGGCGATCTTCGGCGACACGGTCTACATGACGACGGCGGCGGGCCGGGTGCTGGCGATCGACCGCGCAACCGGGACGATCGTGTGGGAGCGGCAGATCGGATCGCCCGCGATCGGTTCGCCGGTGGTCGTCGACGGGACGCTCCTGCAGGGCGATTGCTCCGGGCATCTGTACGCGTGGAACGTCTCCGATCCCAACGCCCAGCCGACGCTCGAGTGGAACCTCAACCTCGGTGACTGCGTCGAGTCGACGCCTGCCGTCTGGCACGGCTGGCTGTACGTCGGCACGCGGGCCGGCTACCTCTACGGGGTCGCGAACGCGGATACGCCGCCGCCGACGGCGACGGGGTAGCTCAGCGGATGAACCGCGCGAACTGCGATTGTTGGAGCTCGGCCGTGCGCATCGCGACGATCACGACGGAGATCCCGAGCAGCGCCACGAGGCTCGTCACGAGCGCGACCGTCCGCGAGATGCGTGCGCCGAAGCCGTCCAGAGCCGCGTAGCCCGCGATCAGGCCGGCGACGAGGCCGCCGATGTGCGCCTGCCACGAGATGCCGGGGATCGTGAACGTGAAGACCATGTTCAGCACGATCAGCATCAGCATCTGGCGCATCCGATTCGCGTAGAACGCGAGATGTCGCCGCCGGTAGTTGTACGCGAGGAACGCGCCGAACAGACCGAAGATCGCGCCCGAGGCGCCGGCGCTGACCTGCAGCGTGAGCCCGGCGGACGTCGCGACGACCGGGGGCGTCAACCAGTACGCGATCGCCGACGCGAACCACCCGGTCACGAGGAACATCGCCAGGTACCGGATCCGTCCGAGCTCGGCCTCGACGACGTTGCCGATGATGTAGAGCGCGTACATGTTCAGCGCGAGGTGCAGGATCCCGAAGTGCAAGAACGCGTTCGTCAGCAGGCGCCAGTACTGGCCGCCGGCGACGCGGAACGGGTCCAGCGCACCCTGCTGGATCAGCACCTTCTCGGTGGCGCCCGAGATCACGGAACCGGCTCCGGACATCGCGATCCCGATCACGTAGGCGACGACGCAGATCGCGATCAGGACGTTGGTGACGCTGAAGCCCGCGGCCGAGGACCCGACCCGCCGTCCGGGCTGGTACACCTCCTGGCGCGAGCCGCGCGCGCAGTCGGGGCATTGGTAGCCGACCGACGCGGGCCGCATGCAGTCCGGACAGATCGGGTCGCCGCAGCGAACGCAGCGGAGTCCCGTCTGCACGTCCGGGTGCCGCTTGCAGGCGACCGGCCCATCGGTCGCGGGCGGCGGAGGCGGGAGCGAGGGGTCCACGGCTCCCATGCTACGGAGCCAACGGAGGTTCGTGCGCATGGTCGTGCGGATCCACGTGCACCGTCACGTCCGCCAGGCGCGGGACCTCGTGCAGCAACGACGACCGCGCCTGCTCAGCGATCCGATGACCTGCTTGTACCGTCAGGCTGCCGTCGACCACCACCGTGAGATCGGCCATGAGCCGATGCCCGCTCCACCGGGCTCGCGCGCCCTCGACGTGCGCCACGCCGGCGACGGCCCCGGCGACCGCCTCGATCAGCGCGAGGGTGGACTCGTCCGTCCCGTCCAACGCGCGATGGAGCACCGCGCGGGCCGCGGCGACCATCGTGAACGCGATCGGGATCGTGATCGCGAGCGCGACGATCGCATCTGCGCGCCCGAACCCGGCGAGGACGCCGAGCGTGGCGACGACGACGCCGAGCGACGTCAGGCCGTCGGTACGCGCGTGCAGTCCATCGGCGACGAGCGCGGCCGAGCCGATCCTGCGGCCGACGCGGATCCGGTACTCCGCGACGGCTTCGTTGCCGGCAAGACCGAGCACGCCCGCTGCCAGGACCCACCCGGCGGCGTCGAGCGGTTGCGGATGGACGAGACGGTTCAGAGCCTCGATCACCGCGGCGAGCGCCGAGATCGCGATCAGCCCGACGATCACGAGACCGGCGACGTCTTCGGCTCGGTGATACCCGTAGGGATACCGCCGGGTCGGTTGCCGCCGCGCGAGCCGGAAGGCGATCAGCAGCGGGACCGCGGTCAGGGCGTCCGTCGCGTTGTGGATCGTGTCGGCCAGGAGCGCGACCGAACCGGACGCCGCGACGATGGCGAGCTGCACGGCGGCCGTCGACGCGAGGATCGCGAGTGAGATCCACGTCGCGCGCGAGCCGTCGCGCGTGGCCAGGGTCGCGGCGTCCGCCGGCCCGAAGTGTTCGTGGTCGTGGGGGTCGTTGTGGTCGCTCGGCGTCACCGCGCGACCCGGTCGAGCTCCGCCCGAACCTCGCTCACCTGGAACAACGGGCTCCATCGATCCACGATCTTCCCGTCGGGCGCGATCAGGAACAGCCAGGGCTCCGTGAGGGAGCCGTTGCGCAGGAGCCACTGCTTGGCCGCCGCGTTGACCTGGTTCGTCGCGTGGTCCTCGTAGATCTCGACGTGGATGTACGCGGCGTCCTGCGGCCCGGTCCCGGCGAGCTGCTCGAGGGCGTCGGTCGACGGGCCGCAGAACTGGCTCATGCACCACACCGGCGTCGAGAACAGGGCGAGGATCGGCTGGTGCGCGGCGAGCGCGGCGGCGATCGTTTCCTGGTGGAGCTCCGGGTCGGGGATCTTCGCGCCGTCCTGTGCGCGGGAGTCGATCGACTCGGGCTTCGCGTTCGCATCGGCCATCGTCAGGTTCTTGGTCGCGAACGCTCGCTGACCCGGTGCGGGAAGAGCCGGTTCGTCGGAGACGCCGAAGTCGGTCGTCAGGTTCTGGGGGTGGCCGTCGGACGTGAACGACAACGAGGCGGTCCAGACGCCGGTCGACGGGAACGTGACGTTTTCGAGCTCGTAGACGCCCCGGGCCTTCGAGGGTGACGTGAGCGTCGGCTGCGACGCGACCGTCGTGCCGGGAGCCGGCACGTAGTGGGCCGTGCCTTGGATCGGCTGGCCGCCGTCAGCCGGGACGAGAGACAGCGGGATCGAGCCGCCCGTGAGGAGTTGGATACCGTCGGCCGTTTGATTGAACACGCCGACCTGGACACGCTGCGGCGTTCCGGCGTACAGATCGCCGCTACCCATCTGCAGCATGAAGCTCGACGCCGTGGTGGTCGCCGGCGTGGTCGGGGAGTCGTTGGTGCACGCGACCGCCGCGACGAAGGCGAGGGCGACGGCGACCACGGGCAGGCGGCGCATGCAGCCATGTTCTCGTATGCGCGCCCGGCCGTCCCTTGCGATCAGATGGCACCTTCGAACCGCAACAACGTCGCCCGGCGGTCGCCCGAGCCCCCGTAGGACCCGAGGCCGGGACCGGACGGGACGACCCGATGGCAGGGAACGAAGAGCTCGATGGGGCTGCGGGCCAAGGCGGAGCCCGCCGCCCGGGCCGCTCCGGAGCGACCGGCTCGGGCCGCGACGTCTCCATAGGTCCAGAGCTCGCCGTACGGGATCGTCTGCGTGACCTCGAGCACCGCGCGGGCGAACGGCGTCCCCACCAGGCGGAGGTCGGCCGGCGTGCGCATCCGCGCGCGCCGGCCGCCGAAGTAGGCCTCCACGTCGCGGGTGGCGGCGCGGAGCGCCGCCACCCGCGACACCACGCCGAGCCGTCGCGCGAGCTCGTCCACGAGCTCGCGCGGATCACCGCCGGTGGTGGCGACGACGCCGTCGGGCGACACCACGACGGTGAACGGACCGAACGGCGTCGGCACCGTCGTGTGCCGAAGCGTCAGATCGGCGGCCATGGGAACGGACGCACGCCCGGCGCCGGCTCGGGGAACCGGCCCTCGGCGATGACCCGGTCGATACGCTCGCGCGTCGCGTCGACCTCGTCCGGCGCAAGCAGCGCCCCGAGCGCCTCGGCGACCTCGCGGCCCGGCTCGAGCTGGGCGCGAACGCGCGTGAGGTCCCCGACTGCGTCGGCGGGCAGCGGCTCGTCGACGAACGTCCAGATCACCGTCCGGAGCTTCGGTTCGACCGCGAAGCACACACCGTGGTCGATCACCCAGATCTCGCCGTCCTCGTCGAGCAGGCAGTGTCCGCCCTTGCGGTCGGCGTTGTTGACGGCCAGATCGAACAGCGCGACCCGTCGGAACGTCTCGGCGTGCTCGACCTCCAGCGTGAAGAAGTGCTCGGCCGGGTCGAACGTGATGAACAGTTGGACCGAGCCTGGTCCGAACGGCCCGTCCCGAAGGACCGTCGGCGGCACCCTTGGCCATCCGAGCGCCCGCGCGAGCTCGAACGCCGCGACCTCCCGGCGGTGCAACGTGCCGTCGGGGAAGTCCCACAGCGGCGCCTCTCCTCGCATCGGCTTGTACACGGCGAGACAGGTGTCATCGGGGGCGACGCATCGCACGAGCAGCGCGGCGTTCGACGACTCGGGCAGCGCGCCCAGCACCTCGATGCCACCGGTGGCAAGCGCCGCCGGGACGCTCAGGCCCGCGGCGCCCGATGCCCGTTCGTTGCCGGGCACACGTGCCCCTCGGGGTCCATCGGGTTGCCGCAGAACTGGCAGCGGGGCCGGCCACGCGCCACGACGGTCGTGCCGTGCCGCGCGAGGGCGAGCATCTGTTCGCGGCTGGCCCACAGCGTGATCGACTCCGGTTCCTCCGGCAGGATCGACCGCTCGTCGTCCTCGTCGTCGACCTCGGGTACGAACTCGTCGATCTCGAGCAGGAAGCGGTCCTCCTCGTCGTCGAACCCGATCGAGAGCCGCCCGACGCGCCATCGTGGGTCGACGGGTTCTTCAAGCGAGAGCTCCTCGGACTTGACGTCGTCGGGGATCGGCACCTCGGTCGCGAGCTCGAGCACCGAGCGTGCGAGAAGCTCGACCTGCTCCTTCTCGACGATCACGGTGACCAGCTGTTCGCCTGCCCGCACCTGCAGGTAGAAGGTGCGCATCCCGGGCTCACCGATCGCGTCGGCGGTGATGCGGTCGACGGAGCCGAGGTCCATGCGGCCTATCCTTTCACCTTCGCGCCGCCGCGCCGGTCCGGGCTCCGCGACGCCTCCCACGGCGCGGTGTGCTCGGCGCGGAAACGCGACAGCCCGCCCGTGTCGTTCACGAGCAGCACATGCGGGCGGGCGCCGCCGAGCAGGATCACCGACACGCCGACGGTGTCGATCACGATCCGCTGGAAGTCATCCAGCGGCGTCGCCAGGTAGTGCGCCAAGGCGATGCGAACGATGTCGCCGTGGGTCGCGATCACGATCGACCCCCGTCGGTGACGGCGAGCGAGCCGGTCGATCGCCGTGACGACGCGCGCCTGCGCGTCCATGAACGCCTCGCCGCCGGGGAAGACGAAGTCGCTCGGCGTCTGCTGGACGACGCGCCAGGCCTTCGTACGACGGAGCTGCGCGAGCGTCCGGCCGGTCCAGTCACCGGCCTCCATCTCCAAGAAGGCGTCGTCCGTGCGCATCTGGAGGCGGCGAGCGGCGGCGAGCGGCTCGACCGTCTGGCGGCATCGCTCCAGCGGGCTCGAGTAGATCGCGGAGAGCCGGACCGCGTCGAACCGCTGGACGAGCGCGTCGGCCTGTGCCCGGCCGCGCGCGTCGAGATCGATCCCGGGTGTCCGTCCGTAGAGGAGCCGGCCCGTCTGGCCGGTCAAGCCGTGACGCACGAGGAACACGAGGCCCATCGGCTCAGCCTACGGAGCCGCCGCCGCCGTCGGCAGCCGCACCTCGAACGCGGTGCCCTGGCCGAGCTCGCTCTCGACGGTCACGTCGCCGTCATGGTTCTCACTGACGTGCCGCACGATGGACAACCCGAGTCCGGTCCCGCCGGTCTCGCGGGACCGCGCCTGGTCCACCCGGTAGAAGCGCTCGAAGATCCGGGGCAGGTCGCGCTGCGGGATCCCCACGCCGGTGTCGGCGACGCGGATGACCACGGCGTCGCGGTCGGCGCGGATCTCGACGAGCACGGATCCGCCGGGCTGCGTGTAGCGGATCGCGTTGTCGATCAGGTTGCCGAGCATCAGCGCGAGGTCGCGTGCGGAGCCACGGATCGCTGGCACGCCGTCGACCTGCACGCTCAACGTGACGCCGGCGGCCTCGGCCTGCTCCGTGCGCCGAGCCACCTCCTCTTGGGCTATCGCGTCGAGCGCGACCCGGTCGATCCGTTCGCTACCGGTCTCGAGCCGAGAGAGATCGAGCAGGTCCGCCACGATCCGTCCCAGCCGCTCTGCGTCGCGCTCGAGTTGTTCGATGAACCGTTCCGCGACGGCCGCGTCCTCGAGGGCGCCGTCGCGAAGCGTCTCCGCCACCGCGAGGATCGAGGCCACGGGCGTCTTGAGCTCGTGGGATGCGTTCGCGACAAAATCCCGGCGGATCGCGTCGAGCTGGCGTGTCTCCGTCACGTCGCGGACGACGAGTAGAACCGTCCCGTCGGAGCCCACCGGCTGCGCGGTCGCGCGGAGCCACCGTGTCGGTGCCCCGGTCTCGACCTCGACGATCACCGTCAAGCCGATATAGCCCGCACGGCGGACGGCGTCTCGCAGTGCGATCGGGAGGAGCAGATCGCTCGACGGGGGCACGTCGCCCAGGTGTTCCGAGAGGGAATCGTTCGCGAAGACCTGCGTGCTGTCCGGAGCGAACAGCAGGACACCTTCCTCCATGGAGGCAAGGATCAGGGCTTGGACCGCCCGCGCGTCGGCGCTGGACTGGGATTGCGCTGCGAGGGCCGCGGCGGCCCGTTCCGCCGCGGCCCGATGTTCCTCCGCGGCGCGACGCGACCGGACCGCAAGCACGAGGGCCGCGCCTGCGATCAGCGCGAGGACGATCCCAAGAACCACCGGCACCATCGGGCGGGAGTGTACGGCGGGCCCCGTACCCCTCGGGCCATGTTCACCTGCCGTTCACCATCGTGCCGCGGCCGGGCCATCTCCGTCGGGCAACCTCGGACGTGAACGTGAACGAGTCGGACCGGACCGACCCGCGGTCCACGCCTTTGAGAGGGGAAACGAGATGCGGATGGCCCGATCGACACGTCGATCGATCAGGTGGAGCGTCACAGCCGCCACGGTGCTCACGATCGTGGCCGCTGCGTGCTCGTCGAAGAGCGACACAGCAACCAGCGGCACTGACGGGGGTTCGAACGCAACTGGCTCGGTCAACGTCTCTGGCTCGTCGACGGTCTTGCCCATCTCGCAGCTCGTGGCCGAGAACTTCTCGAACGACAACCCCGATGCCCAGGTGTCGGTCGACGGCCCCGGGACGGGCGACGGCTTCGTTCTGTTCTGCGAGGGGAAGACGGACATCAACGACGCATCGCGGCAGATCGAGCCCGAGGAAGCCAAGGCCTGCAAGCAGGCGGGCGTCAACTACGTGGCGATGGAGATCGGCCTCGACGGGATCACCGTCATGACCAACCCGGCGAATAGTCAGATCACCTGCCTGAACAAGGGCGACCTGTACGCCCTGTTCGGTCCGGAGTCGACGGGGTACAAGTCCTGGTCGGACGCAAACGCGCTCGCGGCGAAGGTCGGCGGCAACGGGAACTTCCCGGACGAGCCGCTGTCGATCGTTGCGCCGGGTGAAGAGTCCGGAACCTACGACAGTTTCATCGAGCTCGTCGGCATCGAGGACACCGCGCTGCAGCAGGGTGTGCCGGAGGACAAGGCGGCGGCGCTGCGGGCCGACTACCAGTCGAGCCCCAACGACTCGGTCATCATCCAGGGGATCGAGGGCTCGAACAGCTCGCTTGGGTTCGTCGGCTTCGCGTACGCCGACCAGCAGGGCGACCAGATCGACAAGGTCCAGATCGACGGGGGCGACGGCTGTGTCGAGCCGAGCCCCGACACGATCCGCGACGGGTCCTACCCCCTGTCCCGGAGCCTGTACATCTACGTGAACACCGACAAGGTGGCGACCAACCCGACGTTGCAGTCTTTCGTCGACTACTACCTCTCCGACGCCGGTATCGCGGCGGTCACGGACGCGGACTACGTCGCGATACCGTCGAAGCGCCTGGACGCATCCCGTCAGACGTGGGCGAACGCCGAGGGAGGCGGCTCGGCGTCTCCCAGCGCCTGATGGCGACCGGAACCGGCATCGTGACGGCGGCCGACCTCCGCGGGGGGTCGGCTCGCCGTCGTCGCGAGGCGCTGATCCGCCGTGCCTTCGGTCTGGCGGCGGGAATCTCGATCGTGATCAGCGCGGTGATCATCGTCTCGTTGATCGGCCACGCGATCGACTTCCTACGGCAGATCCAGCTCTCGTGGCTGGTCGCGGAGGGATGGTTCCCGCGGCGCAACGAATTCTCGATCCCGACGCTGGCCGTCGGTTCGGTGATCGTTGGGGGTATCGCGATGCTGATCGCCGCACCTCTCGGGCTCGGCTCTGCCATCTACCTCGCGGAGTACGCGAAACCTCGGCAGCGCCGAGCGCTCAAGCCGATCGTCGAGCTCCTGGCCGGTCTTCCCAGCATCGTCGTCGGGTTCTTCGCGCTCACGGTGATCAGCCCGGACGTCGTCCAGAGATTGTTTTCATCGGCGACGTTCTTCAACCTGATGGCGGCCGGCATCGGCGTCGGGATCCTATCGACACCGCTCGTGGCGACGGTCGCCGAGGACGCTCTGCGGGCGGTACCCCGGTCGCTCCGGGAGGGCGCCTACGGTCTCGGCGCACGCCGGCGGACGACGAGCATGCGGATCGTCGTGCCTTCGGCGACCTCGGGCATCGCGGCGGCGCTGATCTTGGGTCTGTCCCGCGCCATCGGCGAGACGATGGTCGTCCTCATCGTCGCGGGTGGCACGGGCGGATCCGCGCTCACCTTCGATCCTCTCGGCCCGGGACAAACCGCCACAGGCGCGATGGCAGCGCTCGCGTTCGGGAGCGATCAAGTGAAGGGCTCGAACGCCGCATTTGCGTCGCTGTTCTTCGTCGGGCTCCTGTTGTTCATCGTGACGTTCACGCTCAACGTGACGAGTGAGCGATACGTGCGTCGCGCGCGGAGGCACGGATGATCGCGCGCGACGTGACGGCAGGAGCGGTCGCCTCCGGCATCCGGAGTGCGAAGCGCGATTGGAGCGGCATCGCGTTCGCGTGCGTGCTGCTCGCGATGTTGCTCGCATCGCTCGGCATCCTCGTCGCTCTGCTGTGGGACGTCGTGAAGCGCGGCGCGCCGGTGCTCGCCGACCGAGGCCTCGACTTCCTCACGGCTGGACCATCAAGCTCCGTGTCGCAGGCGGGGATCGGGCTCGCGCTCGCGGGTTCGCTCGTGATGATGGTGATCGTTGCCCTGATCGCGTTCCCGATCGGAGTCGGTGCGGCGATCTACCTGGAGGAGTACGCGCGCGACACGTGGCTCACGCGGCTGATCGCCGCGAACGTACGCAACCTCGCGGGCGTGCCGTCGATCGTGTATGGCATCTTGGGTCTCGTCCTGTTCGTGAACATCCTCAATCGGATGATCAATATCCGTGATACGGGAAGCCTGCTGTCCGGCGGTCTCACCCTCGCAGCGCTCGTGCTGCCGATCGTCATCATCACGACGAGCGAGTCACTCCGTGCCGTTCCGAGATCGCTCCGCGAGGCGGCGTTCGGTGTGGGCGCCACCCGCTGGGAGGTGATACGTCACCACGTGATACCAGCAGCGGCTCCCGGGATCGTGACGGGGACCGTCGTATCGCTCGCTCGCGCCTTCGGCGAGACCGCACCGCTGCTGTTCGTCGGCGCCGTCACCGGATTCTTCTCGACAGGGAACGCCACGTTCCTCGAGAAACTCCTCACTTCGGGATATACAGCGCTCCCGATCCAGATCCTCTTTTGGTCGACGGTGCCGAACCCAGAGTTCAAGGCGCTGGCGGCCGCCGGTATCGTGGTGATGATGGCGATCCTGCTGGCAGTCAACGGGGTTGCTATCTGGCTCCGCAACCGGTTTGAGCGCACGTGGTAGATCGGATGGAGACGAGACTCGTGGACCAAGCGATCGACCTCAGCTCGGAGCAAGCGCCCGACACGGAACTCGTTCTGGATGTCGAGGACCTGTCCGTCTGGTACGGCGATGACCTTGCGGTGCGCGGGGTCTCGTTGCCTGTCCAACGAAACCGGATCACCGCGCTGATCGGCCCCTCGGGCTGTGGCAAGACAACCGTGCTCCGCTGCCTCAATCGGATGAACGATCTTGTGGAGGGCGCTCGGGTGAAAGGCTCGGTCCGCTACCACGGCATCGATCTCTACGATCCGCAGGTCGACCCCGTCGAGGTCCGCCGCCGGATCGGGATGGTGTTCCAGAAGCCGAACCCATTTCCGAAGTCGGTCTACGACAACGTGACGTTCGGACCGAAGGTCGCCGGGTTCAACGGCAACCTCGACGAGGTGGTCGAGGATGCCCTCACCCGCGCGGCGCTCTGGGACGAGGTGAAGGACAAGCTCGACGGGTCCGCGATGGCGCTGTCAGGCGGGCAGCAACAGCGCCTATGCATCGCGCGCGCGATCGCCACGAAGCCGGACGTGATCTTGATGGATGAGCCCTGCTCGGCACTCGACCCGATCGCCACGGCCAAGATCGAGGACCTGATGCAGGTGCTGCGCTCTGACTACACGATCGTCATCGTGACGCACAACATGCAGCAGGCGGCCCGGGTCTCCGGTCGCACCGCCTTCCTCACGGTCGACGTCGGGGAGGACGGCCACCGGACCGGCACCGTCGTCGAATTCGACCGGACCGAGACGATCTTCACGAACCCGAACGACCCGCGCACCGAGGCCTACATCACGGGGCGATTCGGATGATGCGGACCGAGTTCCAAGAGCGGCTCGACCGGACCGAGCATGACCTGCTCGAGCTCGGCGAGCTTGCGGCCGCCGCGGTGCAGCGCTCCGTCGAGGCCTTCGTCCGGCGCGACGACGCGCTCGCCGAGGCCGTGGTCACAGAGGACGATGCGATCGACGAGCGCTTCCTCGAGCTGGATCAAGGGACCCTTTCCCTGGTCGCATTGCAGGCGCCGGTTGCCGCGGATCTGCGGTTCGTCTCGGCGATCCTGCACTGCTGTCTCCTCCTGGAGCGGACGGGAGACCAAGCGGTCAACATCGCGAAGCTCCACCTGATGACCCGCGACCTGCCGGCTGCGCCGGGGATGCTGACGCAGATCGCCGAGATGGGCGACCACGTGGTGCAGATGATCCGTGTCGCGATGGAGGCATTCGCGCGTCGCGACGTCGGGCGTGCCGAGGAACTCCAGCGGCTCGACGACCCGGTTGACCGACTCAACCGCGCGACCCACCTCGAGGCTCTCAAGCTCGCCGAGGATCCTCGCGCGCTTGACTGGGGGATGCACGCGAATCTTGCGGCGCGAGCGCTCGAGCGTGTCGGCGATCAGACCGTCGACATCGGCGAACAGGTCGCATACCTCGTGACGGGGGAGTTTCGCGAGTTCACCGACGCGTCACACAAGGAACACTGAGTCGTGTCGTCCCCAGCGGCACGGATCCTGCTGGTGGAAGACGAACCGTCCCTCGTGGAGACGGTCCGCTACGCACTCGAGCGCGAGGGATTCGGAGTGGATGTCGCGCGCGACGGCCGCACGGCACTTGATCGGTTCGCGGAATCGAAACCCGACCTCGTCGTTCTGGATCTGATGTTGCCGACCGTGTCCGGGCTGGACGTATGTCGGAAGATCCGCGAGACATCGATGGTTCCGATCGTGATGGTGACGGCCAAGGACTCCGAGGCGGACAAGGTCGCGGGGCTCGAGCTCGGCGCCGACGACTACGTCACGAAGCCATTCTCGGTCCGCGAACTCGTCTCGCGGATCCGGGCGCATCTGCGCCGGTCCCAGATGTCGCCGGTTGCGGTCGAGGCGGGCGCCGTCCTGTCGGGCGGACCGGTTCGGATGAACGTGGACCGCCACGAGGTCATGGTGGACGGCGTGACCATCGCGTTCCCGCCCAAGGAGTTCGAGCTGCTGGAGACCTTCCTGCGAGCGCCCGGGCGGCTGCTCACCCGCGAGCTGTTGATCCAGCGGATCTGGGGCGACGACTACGTCGGCGACACCAAGACGCTCGACGTGCACGTGAAGCGGGTCCGCCAGAAGATCGAGCGCGATCCACACGACCCCGAACACCTGCTCACGGTGCGCGGGCTCGGCTACAAGTTCGTGGGCTGACCGAGCCTTTCGGCCGCTGCCGACATCGCCCCGCGTCTGTATCCTCGCCCGGACCAGGGCGAGAGAGGGCTCCGAGTGCCGTTCCAGGTGATCCCGCGTGAGCTGGTCTTCTATGACCTGCTCGAGGCGGCCGCTCGCAACGTCGTCGAGGCGACCGGCGAGCTGGTGGCCCTGGTCGACGAGGTCCCGTCCGTCACGATCCGAGCCGAGCAGATCCGTGAGCTCGAGCACCGCGGCGACGACCTGACGCACGAGATCATCTCGACGCTGAACCAAACGTTCGTGGTCCCCCTGGACCGCCACGACATCTTGCGTCTGGCCTCCGCCCTGGACGACATCGTCGACTTCGAAGAAGGCGTCGCCGAGTTGATGGAGCTGCTGCCGGTCAAGGAGGTCTTCCCCGCGTTCAAAACGCTGGTCGGCGTCCTCGCCCGCGCGTGCGGCGCGGTCCTGCGCGCGATCACCGACCTTCGCTACATCGATGCGTTGCCGCCCGATATCGCCGCGATCAAGCGCGAGGAGCGCGAGGGCGACTTCGTCTACCGGCGCGCGATCGCGGAGCTGTATCGCGAAGACTTCCGGGCACTCGAGGTGTTGATGTGGAAGGACCTGCTGCATCAGGTGGAGTCGGCGATCGACCGCTGTGAGGACGTCGCCAACCAGATCGAGTCCGTGGTGGCGAAGTTCCGATGACGGTCGCGGTCCTCGCGATCATCGCGGTCGCCCTGCTGTTCGACTACATCAACGGGTTCCACGACGCCGCGAACTCGATCGCGACCGTCGTGTCGACCCGCGTGCTCACACCGAAGCAGGCGGTCGCCTGGGCGGCGTTCTTCAACTTCGCGGCGTTCATCTTCTTCGGTACGAAGGTGGCCCAGACGATCTCGCAGGTCGCCAAGCCCGGCACGTTCAGCAACGCCAGCATCGTCGCCGCGCTGATGGGGGCGATCGGGCTCGACCTGATCACGTGGTGGACCGGCCTGCCGACGTCGTCGTCGCATGCGCTCGTCGGCGGCCTGGCGGGCGCCGCGGTCGCCTCGGTGGGCTGGAGCTCGCTGAACTACGCCGAGTACCAGAAGATCATCGTCTTCATCGTGATCGCGCCCGTCATGGGGTTCCTGCTCGCGTTCACGTTCATGGCGATCGTGCTGTGGATCTTCCATCGGTACCGCAAGGTGGACAAGCTGAATCGGGGCTTCCGGCGCGGACAGTTGTTCTCGGCGGCGGCCTTCTCGCTCGGTCACGGCGGCAACGACGCCCAGAAGACCATGGGCGTGATCCTCACGGTCTTGATCGCCAACGGGATCGTGTCGCAGAACGCGCCGGTGCCGTTGTGGGTCGTGTTCTCGGCCCACCTCGCCATCGGCCTCGGCACCCTGTTCGGCGGCTGGCGGATCGTCCACACCATGGGCTCGAAGATCACGAAGCTGCAGCCGGTTGGCGGGATGGCCTCGGAGACGTCCGCCGCGATCTCGCTCGGCCTCGCGACGTTCGGTGGCGTCCCGGTCTCGACCACGCACACGATCAGCGGTGCGATCGTCGGGGTCGGCACGACGCAGCGGTTGAGCGCCGTCCGATGGGGCGTGGCGAGTCGCGTCGTGTGGGCGTGGGTATTGACGATCCCCGGGGCGTTCATCCTGGCGTACGCCGTTTACCTGCCGCTGAAGGGACTTCTGTGAGAGCGCTCTCGCGCCGGACATGGTTCTTCCTGGTGATCGCGGTCGCGATGCTGCTGCTGTATGACCCCACGCCGGAGGCGTTCCAGTGGGTGAACGTCATGCTCGCGGCGCTCGCCCTGTTCTGGTTCGTCCTGTTCTCGATCGAAGATGTGGGACGCGCGCGCCGGGTGCGCAGGCGGATCCGGGGAGGACCTCGATGAAGCTCAAGATCTCGAACCGATCCGACGCCTTCTTCGGATTGTTCTCGGCCGGGGCGGCGAACCTGCGGATCGCGTCCGAGCTGCTGTACGACCTCGTGTCGGACTTCACCGACGTGGAGCTCAAGGCCCGGCGTCTCCAGGAACGCGAGCACGAGGGCGACGAGATCACGCATCAAGTGATCAAAACGCTGAACACGACGTTCATCACGCCGATGGACCGTGAGGACATCTATCAGCTCGCAACGGCCCTCGACGACGTCGTCGACGCGATCGAGGCGGCCGGCGACCTCTTCGTGCTGCACGGGATCGAGGAGCCTCGCCCCTTCATGGTCCAGCAAGCCGACGTGCTCGTCCGAGCCGCGACCCAGACCGAAGCCGCGATCACCGTCTTGGACCGGCTCGACCGGGCCGTGCTCGAGCCGTACTGGATCGAGATCAACTCGCTCGAGAACGAGGGCGACCGGGTGTACCGCCGGTCTATCGCCGACATGTTCGGGGGCGACCACCGCGCGATGGACGTGCTGCGGTGGAAAGAGGTTTCCGAGACCCTCGAGGAGGCGCTCGACGGGTTGGAGAACGTGGCGAACATCGTTGAAGCAGTGGTCTTGAAGCACGCGTGACCGCGGCCGTGACGGCGACGGAGCCGGCGCTATAGGTTTCGTTCCGAGTGCCGATGGATCCCCACCCGGACGCAGGTCGATGAGCGGGCGCCCCTCGACGAGGCCGTTGCCCGTCCCGGAGGCGATCGAGCGTTCGTTCGCGCCCTCGATCGACGCACTGCGCGCCGTGGCGCGTGTCGACGCGCCGGACCCGGATGCGATCCACCACGCCCGCACCTCGGTGCGGCGACTCCGCTCGAACGTGCGGGTGCTGGATGAGGTCGTCGAACCGCTCCCGTCGCTGCGGGCCGAGCTCGGGTGGCTCGCCGAGTGTCTCGGCACGGTTCGCGACCTCGACGTGCTCGCCGTCCGCGTCTCGGGTCTCATCGAGGGCCTGCCGGAGGCGCTCCAGATGGGCGGCACCGCCGTCCGCGCGGTCTTGGCGGAGGAGCGGGGCGTCGCCGACGAACACCTGCGAGCCGCCGCGTCGTCCGCGCGGTTCCGCGATCTGGTCGACGAGCTCGATCTGCTCGTGAAGGAGGCGTCCTCGTCCACGGCGGTCTTGGATGCGCGCGACGTCGTCCGGCCGCGATGGCGCGCGATGCGCGAGGCCGTTGGTCAGTTCGACGATCGGCCGTCCGATGACCAGCTGCACGACTTCCGCATCGCGACCAAACGGACACGCTACGCGGCCGAGCTGTTCTCGCCGGTTGCCGGGGCACGCGGTGAGCGGTTCGTCCGGCGCGCCACCGCGCTGCAGGACGCCCTCGGCGCGCAACACGACGCCGCTCGCGCGTTCGCATGGTTCCTCGCGCACGGCGGCGAGGACACCGGCCTCGCGCGCGCGTGCGGCTGGTTGGCCGCAGGCGCCGCGGCCGAACGGGACGGGCTTCGCGATGCGTGGCGCCCGGCGTGGAAGTCGCTCCGCTCGCCGAAGGCGCGGTTCTGGTGAGTCCGACACGCCCCGAGGCCGAGCCGATGCGGTGCGCCGTGCTCGACCTCGGCAGCACGTCGTTCCAGCTCTTGGTCACCGACGCCGAGACCGACGGGACGCTCACCCACGTGCTCCGTGACCGGGTGATCTTGAACCTCGGCGCGGACGTCGCCGCGACGGGACGCGTCCCGGAGGAGATGCTCGACCGCGCCCTGGAGATCGTGTCTCGGTTCCGCGACGTGGCCGAGCGATCGGGCGCAGAGCGGCTGCTGCCCGTCGCGACGGCTGCGTTCCGTGACGCGGCCAACCTCCCGTGGATCTCGAAGGCCCTTCGCGGAGCGCTCGGCGTTCCGATCGATGTCCTGGCCGGCGACGAGGAGGCCCGGTGCACCGTGACGGGGGTCCGCGCGAGCGTTGCCTTACCGCCCGGGCCGTGGCTCGCCTTCGACCTCGGCGGCGGCAGCCTCGAGATCGCGCTCGTCGACGACGGACGGATCGTGTGGACGGACTCGTTCCCGCTGGGCGCCGCGCGGCTTTGGAGCACGATGGTCGCCGGGGACCCGATGACGCGATCGGAGCGCAAGGAGCTGAAGGCGCTCGTCTCGGACCTGCTGACGCCGGCGGTCGAGGCGAGCGGCACCGCACCCGAGCTTCCCTGCGTGATGGCGGGCGGCACCGCGGGGGCGGTCTGTCGTCTCCTCGCCGCCGGGCGTTGGTCCGACCCGCCGACCTCGCTCAACCAGTTCCGCGTCACCGTCTCGGCGCTCGGCGATGTCGCGCGGACGCTCGGCGCATCGACGTCTGAGGAGCGCCTGGCCCTGCCGGGCATCGACGAACGACGGGCCGACCTGCTCCCCACGGGCGCGGTGGTGCTGACCGCCGCGCTCGGTGCGTTCGGGGCGACGAGCGCGATCCACAGCGAGTGGGGGCTTCGCGAGGGGGTCGTCCTGCGCGCCCTCGGCACGCCGATCCCCACGGATCCGACCGTGCTTCGGCACGCGGCCGTCGACCGGCTGGCGAGCCGGTGGCGTCTGGACGACCGTCATGCGGCGACGGTTCGCCGCCACGCCGAGACGTTGTTCGACGAGACACGCGCCATCCACGACCTCGGGGCCGAGGAGCGCGAGCTGCTGGGCGCGGCCGCTCGCCTGCACGACGTCGGCACACGGATCTCGGTCGACAAGCACCACAAGCACGGCGCCTACATCGTCGAGCACGCCGGGTTGCGGGGATTCTCCCCGGACGAGGTGGCGTTGCTGGCGTGCCTGGTGCGGTTCCAGCGCGGGTCGGCCCCGCGCGCGAGCTACCCGCCCTATGCCGGCTTGCTGCCCACCGACCGGGAGGCATGCAGAACGCTCGCCGGGCTGCTTCGCGTCGCCCATGCCCTTGCCCGCGGCGGTTCGGAGGACGTCACGTCGATCCGCGTTGATACGTCTGGCGACGCGCTCGTCGTGCGGATCGAGGGCGGCAACCCGGTGCACGCGGTCACCGACGCGAACGAGCATGCGGCGTTGCTCGCGCGCGCGCTCGGGTCGCCGATCCGCTTCGCGTACGCGGAGGCCCCAAAGGCGTCATGAGTCGCCGGCGAGGTCGCTGACCTCGCCGGATGCTGGGGTACGCTCGCCCCCGATGATCACCGTCCGGGTGTTTCGCAACGGCGTCGCCGACAAGGGAACGGTCGAGCCCTCGGCGATCGCGGAGTGCCTCGCGAAGGAAGACGCCTTCGTCTGGTTCGACGCGTCGGAGCCGACGGCCGACGACATCGCGGCGCTCGGCCGGGCGTTCAGCCTGCATCCGCTGACGCTCGAGGACATCGGGCACCGTCGGCAGCGGCCTCGCGTCGAGCTGTTCGAGGAGTACGCGTTCATCACGCTGCGCCCACTGACGCTCACGACGGAGCTCGTGGAGCACGAGCTGCACGTCGTCGTCGGCAGCCGCTTCCTCGGGACGCTCCGCTACGGGCCGGACCCGTACCCGATCGACGAGGTCGTGAAGCGCTGGGAGCGCCAGCCGGAGCTGTTGTCGAGCGATCCGGGCGGCTTCGCCGTCTACGTGTTGTTCGACGAGGTCGTCGACGGGTACCTCTCGATCGTCGAGGCCCTCGAGGACAAGGCCGACGATCTGGAGGACCTGGTGTTCGCCGACGAGCCGACGCTCGACGGCCCGCACATCCAGGAACAGATCTTCCTGGTCAAGCGGGAGGTGGTGAAGCTGCGGCGGTTCGCCTCACCGATGCGCCAAGGCCTGGACCTGCTGCAGGAGCAGCCGGCACTGGTCGGCGCGCAGCTGCTGCCGTACTTCCGCGACGTCACCGAGCATGCGATCCGCGTCTCCGAGCTCGCGGACAACATCCGCGACGTGCTGACGTCGCTGCTCGAGCTGCGGGTGGCACAGGTGGCGAACCACCTCAACGTGGTCATGAAGAAGCTGACCGCGTGGGCCGGCATCCTGCTCGTGCCGACGCTCATCGCGGGCATCTACGGGATGAACTTCCGCAACATGCCGGAGCTCGGCTGGCGCTACGGGTACGCGGGGGCATTGCTCGTGATGGGCGGCTCCGCGTTCGCGCTCTACCTCATGTTCAAGAAGAAGGACTGGCTGTAGCGATGTGCCGGGCGGTGACGGTGCTCTGCGTCGCGCCCGATCGCGAGCAGCTCGCGGCGCTCAAACGCGCGGTGGTCGCCGCGGAATGGGAGCTCACCGCCGGCGCGACCGACCTGCGGAGCGCGTTGGATCAGATCGACGTCGAGCGCCCGCACGCGATGGTCGTCGTCGGGCCGTACGAGGAGCTCGTGGCGATGGTCGCCGAGCGCTTCCCCGGGATGCGCATCGTCGCCGATCACGAGATCCCGGGCGCGACGGCGGTCGCCGAGATGTCGGACGCCCGGGAAGCGCTGCGATCGCAACGCTTCCCGGGCGGTCCAGTGGGGTAGCGGTCTCAGCCGCCCCAGGGCTGCCACCCGTAGCGTCGCACCATCCGCATCGTCACGAAGATGTTGGCTCGGGCGTTGAACGCCGACCAGTCGTTGAACCCGTATTGGCGGGCTCGGGTCGGCCAGTACCGGCACAAGTGCTGGTAGATGCCTTTCGCGCAGCTCCAGTTGTTGTAGGCACGCGGATGGAAGCGGGACTCGCGGAAGGCGATCGACTCCGCCTTGTCGACGCTCACACCGAAGTGGTGCGCCGCGCAGCGGATCAGTCCCTTCACGTGCCTGGTGTCCCTGCGCCAGTTGATCGCGCAGACTCTGGGGCCCTTGGTCAGGCTCCCCGTCGCAGCAATGCTCTGCGAGGCGGGGAACACGGTCATGATCGCGGTCACGATCAGCGTCGCGATCAGCACGCGACGGAGCCGGATCGCTGTCGTCATATGGTTCACCCCCACGGCGGACGGAGCCGGCTGCTGCGTCCAGATGCCTCGCCATGGCGAACGGTTCGCCGTGGCGGAGCCTCTTCCGCGGTCGGTCGCGGGTGGTGCATCACCTCCTGGTGCGTTGTCCAACGTGTGACCGAGCCGTCCGATCGGAGCCGCCCCGACCACCCTGCGCAGCACGCAGACGTACGCCACCCACCCTGGGAAGGCGGGAAGCACGCGACCGTGCTGGGAAGGGGGGCCGGACGGGGAGGCGTCCGTCGGAAGGTGCACCCACCCTACCCAGGGCCCCTGACATCGCCAACGGCGGTATGACCACAGGTCACGTCCGGTGGTGCGACGATGACGACGTGTCCGAGATGAGTGGTCGTGTGCTGCTCGCGGCGCCTCGCGGGTACTGCGCGGGCGTCGAACGAGCCGTCGAGGCGGTCGAGCGCGCCCTCGCCAAGCACGGTGCGCCCGTGTACGTCCGCAAGCAGATCGTGCACAACCTGCATGTGGTGCGCGACCTGGAGGCCGAGGGGGCGATCTTCGTCGACGACGTCGACGAGGTGCCCGAGGGTGCCGTCACGGTTCTCTCGGCGCACGGCTCGCCGCCACGTGTCTTCGACGAGGCACGGTCGCGCCGGCTCGACCTGATCGATGCCACGTGTCCACTCGTCACGAAGGTGCACGTCGAGGCTCGCCGCTTCGCCGACACCGACCGCACGATCGTCCTGATCGGCCATGCCGGCCATGAGGAGGTCGAAGGCACGAGCGGCCAGGCGCCCGGGCGAACGGTGCTGGTGCAGGATCTTGAGGACGCCCGGTCGGTTGAGCTGCCGGACGGGCCGCTCGCGTACCTGACGCAGACGACCCTCTCGGTCGACGAGACGGGCGAGATCGTCCGCGTCCTTCAAGAGCGATACCCGCGTCTCGAGGGGCCGCCGCGGGAGGACATCTGTTACGCGACCCAGAACCGACAGGATGCCGTGAAGGAGCTCGTGACCCGCGTCGACGTGCTGCTGGTGATCGGCTCGAAGAACTCCTCGAACTCCAACCGGCTCGCCGAGGTCGCGCGCGAGCGCGGGAAGCCCGGCCACCTCGTCGACGACGAGACCGAGGTCGACCCGGCGTGGCTCGACGGCGCGTCGGTGGTCGGGCTGACGAGCGGCGCGAGCGCGCCCGAACACCTCATCGCGCGGATGCTCGAGTGGCTCGCGGCGCGCGGTTTCGACGAGGTCGAGCAGGTCTCGGTCGCCGAGGAGGGCGTGCGGTTCAGCCTTCCCGCGGGCGTTCGCCCGGCCCGCGCCTAGTCCGGCTACTCGTCGTCGGTCTCGGGTTGCTCACCGCAGAGGTCGATCAGCTCGTCCTCACCCTCGTCCGGACCGACCGAGATCAGCCGGTCGCCCGCGAGCAGCACGAACACGCCCCGCGGTCGGTAGGCCCATCGCGCGCCACGCTGGATCGCCAGCACGAACATGCCGGTCTCCGTTTCGAAGCGGAGCTCTCGCAGCGACTTCCCGTCGGCGGGCGAGCCGGGCTGCACGATCGTCTCGGCGCTCGTCTCCTCGGTTTCCTCCAGCGCCATCTGGACGACCGGGTGCAGCGGTTCTCCCTGTTCGACGTACCAGGTCATGTCGCGCGCCGCGTCGCAGATCGACTCCGACGCCGATCCCAGCCGGATCAGGCCGCGGAGCTCGTCGACGTTGCGCGCCTCGGGCGCCGCGCGGAGCACCCAACTCTCGAGCTCGTCCTCGAGCTGATCGGAGCGTCCTTCAAGCACCCCGACCTCGGCGGCGAGCGCCCGGTTGTTGAACAAGATGGAGGAGTAGGCGAGACCGACCGCGGCTTCACTCAGATCCTTCATCTCGACGAGGATGTCGACGGCCCGGTCGAGCTCGGACAGCGCCGGCGCGTCACTCTCGGGGATCTCGGGCGCCTCCGGCGCACCGGCGAGCTTGCGGATCAGGTTCACGCCTTCCTCGGGACCGCGGATCAGCAACACATCGCCCGGATCGATCGTGTCGTTCGGTCCGGGGTCGAACTCCCAGCGAAGATCGGAGCGGATCGCGATCACCCACATGCCGGTCTCGGTGGGAAGCGACAGCGCTGCGAGCGTTTGTCCCGAGGCCGGCGCCTCATCACGCACGCGGACCCGCGCCGTCATCTCGTCGGCGTGGCGGAGGTCGGCGCGCAGCGTGTCGGGGATCCCCAAGCGTGCCGCGACGACGCGGGCGACGTCCGATGCCGCGGCGCAGATCCGCTGGATCGCGTCGGCGATCCAGAGCACCGCGGCCATCCCCTCGGCGTCCTCGGGGCTCCGGGCGGCGAGCATCGCCATCGTGCGGAGCCGCCGCAGCAGGTCGCCCGAGCGCCCGTCGAGCCGGATCACCTCGTCGGCGATCTTGTCGTCGTTGAAGAAGACGGCCGCGTAGGCAAGGTCGACCATCAGCTCCGAGGCGTCCTTCAGCTCGACCAGGAGGTCTTTGACGGTATGTGGAGGTTGGTCACCCATGCGGCAGCACTCCGGATGATGTCATGACGAGGAGGACCACCGCTACGCCCGCGAGGTCCATGACGCTGGTGATGATGGGGACGCCCTGGTTATCCGGGTCGAGGCCGAACCGGTACGTGATCACGGCCAGGTAATAGCCCACCACGATCGTGATGGGGATCACCAAGATGCCGGCCACGAGGACGCCCACGAGGAGGGAGCCGAGGCTCGGCATCCCGGCCAGATGGGTGACCTCCCCGAGGAACCACCCGAGCAGCCCGATCAACGCGAACGTCGCGACGGACTGACCGACGACGATCGAGGCGTCGATGACGGCCGGTGTCTCGGGCCTGCCGCGCGGCGTGATGACGCCGAGCTGCAGCTTCGAGGAGATCCGCGACGAGAAGATGCCGCCGAGCGCGCCGGCCTGCGACACGAACGGCGGGATCACCACGAACAAGACTTTGACCTGATCGAGCCTTGACTCGTTCGTCCGCAGGAGCGTGCCGGCCATGATGTCGAGGATCGGCGTGAGCAGGATCGTCGCGGTCATCTCGAGGATGATCCGCCGGACGAACGGGTCGCGGACGGCGTAGGAACGGATGGTGAACACGAGTGCCGCCGCGGCTGCGATCGCCGCCGAGACCGCGGCCACGTGCTCGTTCTGGACGAGCAGCGATGCGAGGAACAGGCAGGGAAGCGTCGTCATGTCGCCGAGCGCCGTGACCATCGGCGTCGAGACGGAGTCGAGGTCCCAGCCCAGACGCGTCGACGCGGCCGACAGCGCGACGGTGATCGCCAAGATCAGCACCGACCCGAGCGCACCACCGATGACCGAGATCGTGAGCAGGTCCCAGATCGAGATCGACGGCTGGCCCGAGATCGCGCCGGCCGCGCGCGCCAGCACCGCGAGCCACAGCGACGACGAGAACGTCGTCAGGATCGCCACCTCGACGTTGCGGCGAAGGACGCCGCCGGGCCGAAGGTCGATGGTGAGCAGGCCCGCGGCGCTCGCGGTGCCCAGACGAGCGCCGATCGCGCCGAAGATCGTTCCCTTCATCCCGACGGCTGCCGGGATCAGGATGATCAGGCCGGGAAGTGCGGCGAGGGTGCCGGTGAGGTGCGCGAGGGTCAGGCCGGCGACGAAGCCGGCGGCCGTGCTGAGGACGAGCGCGACCAGGCCCTGGCGGATCGTCCGTGTCTCGGACCGCCAGTAGCCCAAGAGCCGCTGTGCGCGGCGTGCGAGGGCGCGGCGAGGCGCCATCGGCACTCCTTCATGCGTCGTCCTCCGTTCGCGAGCCCGTCAGTGGGCGCGGCAGGGCCTCGGGCAGTATGGACGCGAACTCGGTGCAGGGCAACCCCTCGCAGGCGGTTATCGATCGGGATCGCTGACCCAGTCCCGCGTGACGATCAGCCAGAACGCGAGTCCGGCCTCGGGGCCGTACCGGCGGAACCGCTTGATGATCTGTGCATCGGTCGGCGGGCGCCGTGCACCGGTCACGCGCGCGTACTTCGGCCGGGTCCACGAATCGAGGATCAGCTTGGAGTTGCGGCCGATCGTCATCATCACGTGGGCGGCGGCGTAGGGCCCGATGCCGGGAAGCGCGAGCAGCTGCCGCTCGATCTCTTCGTCTGGGATGTCCTCGCGCGTCGCCGCGCCGAGCGCCTCGAGATCGATCGCGCCGGTCGCCTGCAGCTCGGCCAGCTCGATGAACCGCGGTGCCCGATAGCCGCTGCGAACGACGTCCCGGAAGAAGCGCTCGTCCTGTGCGGCCATGGCCTCGGCCGTCGGGAAGGCGTTGCGGAGCGGGTCACGCGCCCCGGCCGGCGACTCGCCGAGATTCGTCACGAGCGCGTTCACCATCGTCACCGTCAGGCCCCAAGAACAGTTCGTCGTGCAGAGCGTCTTCACCACGTCCTCGAAGACGGTGGGGGACCGGAGCATGCGTCCCGCGCCGGTGGCGGCCCATGCGAGCTGGGGATCGTCGGCCGCGATCGAGTAGAACGCCGACAGATCGTGGCCGAGGTGGAGCACACGCGCGACCGTGTTCGTGATCGCATCGCGAGCCGCGGCGGATGGACGCGCGCCCTCGACATCGATCTGCGCGTAACCCCGACGCCCCGCCGCGATCGAGACGCGCCGTGGCTTCCCGCGAGGGACCCGCACGGTGAGCCACAGCGATCGGCTCTCCTCGTCGAGGCTTGTCGGCGCGAGTTCATGGAACCCGTGCGACACGAGGGTGCGCCACAGGTCGACGGGCTCGCCGCGCGGTCCGCGCAGTCGTAGCTCGAGCCGGTCGACGGTCACGCCTTGGCGCGTTCCCGTTCGCGGTAAGCGCGGACCTTGGCGCGGTTGCCGCACTCCGCCATCACGCACCACTTGCCCGAGCGGTTCTTCGACCGGTCGTAGAAGACCGAGCGGCACGTCGGGTCACCGCACTCCTTGAAGCGGGACCACGATCCGTCGAGTTCGGCGAGGAACGCGATCGCGAGGATCTGTCCAACCGCCCCGCGCACGCCGCCGGCACGGGGAACGAGACCCTCGGCCCCGAAGCGGGGCGCGAGCCCGACGTCGGCCGCGGCTGCGTCGAGCGTCTCGATCGTCGCGGAGTCGCCCTCGGCGCCCATGTTCTCGAAGACGCGAGCTCGGAGCGCCTCGAGGACGTCGGCCGCCCACTCGAGGTCCGCATCGGACGCGTCGACCGCCGGGTCGAGCAGCCCCTGTTCCCGTAGCCACCATCCGATCGTCGCGCCGGTCGGCGGGAGAGAGTCCTCCGTCACGGGGACGTGGTCGTGCAGCGACAGGAACGCCCGCACGAGCTCCAGCTCGCCCGGTGCCGGTGGGGTGTTGTCGTGCTCGGTGTTCGGCTCGAGGGGGTGGGTTCGCTCCATCCCGGCAGGATACGCTGTGAAACCGGAGTCTTCCACTTGACCGGTTACGGCGCCACCGCTAACCTATAGGTAACCGGTTACATGCTATCCGGCGGTTACCGGTGGAGCGAAAGGAGGAGCGCGATGCATCCGATCTTGTCGACGGAGTTCATCCGGGCGTTCGAGTACGGCTTGCAGGAACGCGTCGGCAGGCCCCGCGTTCCGCGCCCGACGAGCCGCAAGCGCCGGCATCGGCGGTCCCGATGAGATCGCGTCGGGCGGTGTGGGCTCGGCTTCGCGAAGCGCTGCGCGCACCCGGCGACGCCGGCGGGGACCGGGTTCGACGCGACCGCGATCGATGGCTGTTGCACGGGCCGCGCTGGCACTGACTGTGGTCATGGCCGGCGCTAGCATCGGACGGTGCTGACCTTTACCGATCGCGCCGCCGACGCGCTCACGACGTTCCACGCGGCGGCCACGCGCTGGGATCCGTCCGCGCGCCTGCGTCTGGTCCGGCACGGTGCTGAGCTCCGCCCCGAATTCACCGACGATGTCGTCGAGGGCGATGTCGAGATGTCGGTCGGCACCATCCGGGTCCTCGTCCCGTCCGGCGTGGACGGCCGGGTGGACGCCGGCGAGCACAACGTCCTGACCGTGTCGGCCGGGTGACGCGGCGGAGCGTCGATGGATACCGCAGCGATCGCACGCACGCTAACCGAGCGGCTCGAGAGCCTCGACGCCGAGCTGGCCGAGCTGACCGCGGTGCCCCGCGATCCCGTGACGGCGGTGTCCTTCGGCAAGCGCATCGGCGACGGCACGACCGAGGCGATCGACCGGATGACGAAGGTCGGCACGGCCGAGCAGCTGTCGGTGATGCGGACCGACGTCGTTCGCGCGCTCGCCAAGATCGAGGACGGCACGTACGGGCTGTGCGATCGATGCGGCGCGCTGATCCCAGAGGAACGCCTCGAGGCGCGGCCGTGGTCGGTCCTGTGCGTGTCGTGCGCCGCCCGCCGCGCATCCTGACTCGCCATGTGGCGCCGGATGTCGTACGCGGTCGCGTACCGAACGGGCCGGACACCGTGGGACACCGGCGTCACGCCACCCGAGGTCGTCGAGCTGATCGAGGGGGCGGATCCGCTCGCGCCCGGGCACGCGTTGGACCTCGGATGCGGAACGGGCACGAATGTCCGGTACCTGGCCGAGCACGGATGGCATGTGACCGGGGTGGAGGCCGACGGCCGCGCGTTCGAGGCCGCGCAGCGGCTGCTGCGACCCGTCACCGGCGCGCACGTGGCCCACGGCGACGTGACGCGTCTCGACGACCTACCGCTCGATGGCCCGTTCGATCTCGCGCTGGACATCGGCTGCTTCCATTCCGTCGCGCCGCCACGGCGCGACGCATACGCGCGCGGCGTCGCCGATCGAACGGTGCCGGGAGCGACGCTGTTCGTGTTCGCGTTCGCGCGACGGCCCGGGCTCGCGCCGGTCGGCGTGACGGCGCGGGAGATGCGCGACCGTTTCGCGCCGTGGTTCGACCCCGTCGGCCGGATCGCCGGCAGCCAGCCACCCGGCGCGGCGTGGTACCGGCTGCGTCGCGTGACCTAGACGACCGGCTCGGTCCGCGTCCGGTAGGCCGGAAGCTCCGGGTAGACGCGCGTCACTAGCAACGCGCCGACGATCGTCGCGATGCCGCCGGTGATCACGCTGAACGTCGCGCCGAACGCGCCTGCCACGAGCCCGGACTCGATGTCGCCCAGCTTTGGGCCGCCGGTGACGACGACGAAGAACACCGACGACAACCGCCCGCGCAACCGGTCCGGCACGGTCACCTGCAGGATGGTCGAGCGGAAGATCGCGCTGACGACATCGGCCGCGCCGGCGACCGCGAGGCAGAGCAGCGCCGGGACGAGGTGCGTGCCGGACAGCCCGAACCCCGTGATCGCCGCTCCCCATGCCACCACCGCCCATACGATCGCGTCGCCCTGACGATGCAACCCGGTGACCGATCCCGACGCGAGCGTCATCAGCAACGCGCCCGCCGCCGGCGCCGCGAACAGCAGTCCGACGACCTCCGGTCCTCGGTGCAGCTGCTGGACGGCGATCACCGGATACAGCGCTTGCGGGCTGCCGAAGATCATCGCGACCAGGTCGATCACGAACGTCGACTGCAACAGCCGGTGGTTGCGGAGGTAGTGCAGGCCCTCGGCGACCGCCTTCAGCCCGCGTTCGACGATCTCTTCGCCGAGCGGGATCGGCGCGAGCAGCAGCGCGACGACGAACGAGAACACGTACGACGCGAGATCGACGCCGTACGCCCACGCGACGCCCGAAACGGCGATCACTATCCCCGCGATCGCGGGCCCGACGATCGACCCGATCTGCCAGCCCGCCTGGTTCAGCGCGGACGCCGCGGGGATCTCCTCCGCCGACAGCAGCCGGGGGATCGCGGCCTGCCGCGCCGGTCCGTGGATCGCGGCGAGGAACCACGTTCCGAGGTTCGCGGCGTGCAGCAACCACAGTGGTGGGTGCCCCGACAGCGCGCCGAAGAACAGGATCGCCGCAACGACGATCGCCGCGAGCTGCGTCCAGATCAACGTCGTGCGGCGGTCGTATCGATCGATGAACGCCGAGCCGACGAACACGCCGGCCAAGCTTCCCGCAAGCCCCGAGAGGCCGAGCAGGCCGACCGCCGTCGGTGAACCGGTCAGCGCATAGACCTGGACGTACAGCCCGACACGCGAGAACTGCGAGCCCATCGCCGACACGACGGCGCCCAACCACAGCAGCCGGAACTGCGATGACCGCAGCGGCCGGATATCGATCGCGAGCCGTCGCAGCCACCGCATCGCGGCAGCCTATCTGCGGCGGTGGATGCGACCGGTGTTACGCGACCGCTGCGGCGACCGCGTCCTCGAGCACGTCGAGCCCGTCGGCGAGCAGCGCGTCGTCGATGTTGATCGGCGGCAACAAGCGGACGACGTTGCCGTACGTTCCGGCCGTGATCACGAGGACGCCGTGTGCGAGGGCCGCGGACGTGATCGCCCCCATCCGAGCGGCGTCGAGCGGTTCCTTCGTCGAGGGGTCGGCGACCAGTTCGATCGCGCACATCGACCCGCGGCCGCGGACCTCGCCGATCTGTGGGGATCGCTCCTGCATCGCACGGAACCGCGCCATGATCGTCTCGCCGGTGCGCACCGACCGATCGAGCAGGTGCTCGCGCTCGATCTTCTCCAACACCGCCAGCGCGGCAGCCGCGGCGATCGGGTTCCCGCCGTACGTGCCGCCGAGCCCGCCGATATGGACGCTGTCCATCAGGTCGGCACGACCGGTGATCGCGCTGATCGGCAGGCCGCCGCCGAGCGACTTCGCGCTCGTCACGATGTCGGGCTGCACGCCTTCCTCCACGATCGTGAACCACTTGCCGGCGCGGCCCATGCCCGATTGGATCTCGTCGGCGATGAAGACGATGCCGTTGGCTGCGCAGTACTCGGCGATGCCCTTGACGAATCCCGGCGCCGGGACGATGAAGCCGCCCTCGCCTTCGATCGGCTCCATGATCACGGCGGCGATGTTGTCCTCACCGATGTGCTTATGCATCTCGTCGAGCGCGTAGGCGAGCGCTTCCTCCGCGCACTGCTCGGGACCGCTCGGCCACCGGTAGGGGTACGCGAACGGCAGCCGGTAGACCTCGGGCGCGAACGGGCCCATGCCCTGCTTGTACGGCATCACCTTGGCGGTGAGCGACATCCCCAGCAGCGTGCGGCCATGGAACGCGTGGTCGAACGCCACGACCGCCTGTCTGCCCGTGGCCCTCCGCGCGATCTTCACCGCGTTCTCGACCGCCTCGGCGCCGGCGTTCGCGAACATCGTCTTGGCCGGCCCGTCGATCGGCGCGATGGCGTTCAGCCGCTCGGCGAGCTCGATATAGGGCTCGTTCGCCGTGACATGGAAGCACGTGTGCGTGTCCAGGTCCGCCTGCTTCTGGACTGCGGCGACGACCTCGGGCGCGGAGTGGCCGACGTTCAGCACGGCGATGCCGGTCGCGAAGTCGATCAGCCGGTTGCCGTCGACGTCCTCGATGATCGCGCCCGAGGCGCGGGCGGTCACGATCGGATGGAGGTTCGCGACGCCGGCCGGGACGGCGCTCGCGCGGCGAGAGAACCACTCGGTGCTCTTCGGCCCCGGAACCTCCGTGACGAGCTTTCGTTCCTGTGGGATGTCCATACGGCCAGTGTGATGCGTTCGTGCGTTGCCCGTCAGGCGCACAGCTGGCCCGTCGTGGTCGCATCCTTTGTACTCGATGTCGAATCGGGGCTGCGCGGGCGGGGCCTCGAGGGCGCTCGATACGCCGTTCCGTACAATCGGTTCATGGCGCTCACCGTCCATGACATCGTCTCGATCCCCGGCATACCGCTGAAGCTGCTGGCGGGCGAGCAGGGATCGAACCGGCCGGTCCGCTGGGTCCACAGCTCGGAGCTCGAAGATCCGACAGCCTGGCTCAAAGGCGGCGAGTTGATCCTCACGACGGGCATGGGTGTCGGGGACACCGCGGCGAAGCAGCGCGCGTACATCCGGCGGCTGGTCGACGCCGGCGTGGCGGGTCTCGGGTTCGGCCTCGGGTTCGGGCACGACAAGACGCCGCGTGCCCTCGTCACGGAGGCCGGCAAGCACGGGTTCCCGGTGTTCGAGGTCCCGTATCCCGTGCCGTTCATCGCGATCACCGAGGCAGTGTTCACGCGCGCGATCGCGGAGCAGTACGACACGCTGCAGCGAGCTGTCGACGCGGAGCACGTTCTCACGCGCGCGGTGCTCGAGGGCGGCGGCGTCGACGGTGTCGCTCGGTCCCTCGCAGACGTCGTGCACGGATGGACGCTCGTCTTGGACCTGCACGGCATGCCACTCGCGTCGACCCATCCCGACGCGGACGCGCGGCGCGAGCGCATCTGGGACGAGGTCCGAACGTCGCGGCCGGAGGCCGCGACGTTCTCGCTGACGATGCTCGACGAGGGGCACCACGTGTGGGTCCAACCCGTGGGGGCGCAGGGCCGGATCGAGGCGTTCCTCGCGGTCGGCACGTCCGAGCAACCGACGCAGCTCGACCGGATCGTCGCCGGCCACGCGTTGAGCCTGTTCGCGATCGAGCTCGCGAAGTCGCGCGCCGTCGCCGAAGCAGAACGGCGGCTCCAGGGCGACTTCTTCGACGAGCTTGCAGGGGGCGAGCTGACGCCGCCCGACGCATCGCGTGGGCTGGCGCGGTTCGGGTTCGAGCACGATGCGACCGTGCTCGTCCTCGCGATCGAGCCGGCCGGCACGGGGGTCGAGCCGAGCGTCCTCGCGCTCGCAGCGACCGACCATTGTTCTCGCCGTGAGGGCGGGTTCGTGGTCTCGTCGGGCGGCGACGGGATCTCGATGCTGCTCCCAGCCAGCGCAGCCCCGGAACTCGCCGAGCTCGTGAAGGGCATCGGGCACCGCGTCGGCGCGGAGCTCCGGGCCGGCGCCGGCGGTCCCGGCGATGCGGCGGCGGTGGGACGGTCGCTCCGGGAGGCGCGCTACGCGCTGCAGGTGTGCCGGCTGGAGGGGTGGCAGTTCGCCGGGTTCGAACAGCTCGGCACGTACCGGCTGCTGCTCAGCATGACGGAGCCCGACGCGCTCCGAGCGTTCGCCGATGCACTGCTCCTGCCGCTGGACGCCTACGACGCCGAGCACGGCGGCGAGCTCCGTGCGAGCCTGCAGGCGTTCCTCCAGCACAACGCGCGCTGGGAGACCGCGGCCGCGCAGCTGTACGTCCACCGGCACACGCTCCGCTACCGGATGCGCAAGGTCGAGGAGCTGACCGGGCGCGACCTGTCCAATTCGTTCGACCGGATGGAGTTCTGGCTGGCGCTGCGGGCGCGCGATCTGCTGGCCGCCTCGCCGGAACCGTAGCCGCACGGCTTTGTCCAAGTCGTCCAACGAGGCGACGCCCCGCGGGCCGTGCGGCGGGTGGTCCGTTCGTGCGGGAACGCGGGATACTGGCGACATCGCGCTGCTCCGACCCGTACACGCGTGATCGCCGGGCTAAGGGCTGAGCCGATCGGCCGAGCCACACGGCCCGAGCCAAGGGGCGAGGAGGAGAACATGGCGGACAGTCACCAGATGTTCATCGGGGGCGAGTGGGTCAACTCGTCGGACGGAGGGACGAGGGACATCATCAGCCCGCACACGGGCGCCGTGATGGCAACCGTGCAGGAGGGGACCGCCGAGGACGCGAACCGCGCGGTGGCGGCCGCCAAGCGGGCGTTCCACGAGACCTGGTTCGACTCGACGCCGAAGGACCGCCAGCTGGCGCTCCTCAAGCTCGCCGACGCGATCGAGTCCCACGCCGACGAGTTCGTCAAGATCGAGTCCGAGAACGCCGGCAAGCCCGCCGAGGTGACGATGAGCGAGGAGATCCCGCCGATCGTCGACAACGTCCGCTTCTTCGCGGGCGCCGCGCGCACCCAGCAGGGCATCTCCTCGGGCGAGTACATGGCGGGGTTCACGTCGATCGTTCGCCGCGAGCCGATCGGGGTCGCCGGCTTGATCGCGCCGTGGAACTACCCGCTGATGATGGCGATCTGGAAGATCGGTCCCGCGCTCGCGTCGGGCAACACCGTCGTGCTGAAGCCCAGCGAGCTGACGCCGCTCACCGCGTTGAAGCTCGCGGAGTACGCGGCCGACATCTTCCCGCCCGGCGTGTTCAACGTGATCACCGGCGACGGCGTGCCGGTCGGCGACACGATCGTGCGCCACCCCGACGTCGGCATCGTGTCGCTCACCGGCGACACGGCGACCGGCAAGCTGATCGCGGCCAACTCCGCCGAGACGCTGAAGCGCGTGCACCTCGAGCTCGGCGGCAAGGCGCCGGTCGTGGTCTTCGACGACGCAGACCTCGACGCCGTGACCGAGTGGGTGTCGATCGCCGGCTACTTCAACGCCGGGCAGGACTGCACCGCGGCGACGCGCGTGCTCGCCGGGCCGAAGATGTACGACAAGCTGCTCGGCTCGCTCGTGCCCGCCGTCGAGGACATCAAGGTCGGCGGCGCGTTCGAGGAGGACGTCGCGATCGGCTCGGTGATCTCCAAGGAGCAGCTCGAGCGCGTCGAGGGCTTCGTCGAGCGCGCGCAGCAAGCGGGCGCCGAGGTGCTGACCGGCGGCAAGGCGATGGGGAGCGAGGGCTTCTACTACTCGCCGACCGTCGTCGCCAACCCCGAGCAGAGCTCCGAGATCGTCCAGCGCGAGGTGTTCGGGCCGGTCGTCACCGTCCAGCGGTTCACCGATGAGGATCAGGCGCTCGCATGGGCCAACGGCGTCGAGTACGGCCTGGCCTCCAGCGTGTGGACCCGCGACGTCGGCCGCGCGATGCGGATGGCGCGACGCCTGCAGTACGGCTGCGTGTGGGTGAACACGCACATCCCGCTCACGCCCGAGATGCCCCACGGTGGGTACAAGCAGTCCGGGCACGGGAAGGACATGAGCGTGTACTCGCTCGAGGACTACACGAACATCAAGCACGTCATGGTGTCGCTCGACTGAGCGAACCCGGCAACGCGCGATGCGGGCGGTCCGGTGACGGGCCGCCCGTGCGGCGAACAGAAGAGAAGGTGGTGACCGAACCATGACCGTCCGTCCGTACCTGGTGAACGGCGAGTGGCGCACCGGCGACGGGACCTTCGAGGTGAAGAACCCGTTCGACGACTCGCTCGTCGCCGAGATCGCGATCCCGACCGCCGACGACGTCGAGGAGGCGACCGCGACCGCCGCGGCCACGTTCGAGGAGTCGCGCCATCTGTCCGTTGCGGCGCGCTCGACCGCGCTCGACCACATATCGCATCGGCTTGCTGAAACGCTGGACGAGAACGCCGAGCTGATCGCCGCCGAGGGCGGCAAGCCGCTCAAGTGGGCGAAGGTCGAAGCGGCCCGCGCGGTCTCCACGTTCCGGTGGGCATCCGAGACGATCCGTCACGGCGAGGACGAGGTGATGCGCCTGGACACCGAGGCGGCGTTCGGCTCGCGGCTCGGGATCATCCGACAGTTCCCGATCGGGCCCGTGCTCGGCATCACCCCGTTCAACTTCCCGTTGAACCTCGTCGCCCACAAGGTCGCACCGGCGCTCGCGGTCGGCGCGCCGATCGTCGTGAAGCCGGCGAGCGCGACCCCGCTCGGGGCGCTCCGCCTGGCCGAGTTCTTCGCCGAGACCGACCTGCCAAAGGGCATGTACCAGGTCGTGCCGGTGAGCTCGAAGGTCGCCGACGGGATGGCGCGCGACGATCGCTACCGCAAGATCAGCTTCACCGGGTCGGCCGCGATCGGCTGGTACCTCAAGGGCCTCGACCCGAAGAAGAAGGTCACCCTGGAGCTCGGCGGCAACGCGGGCGTGATCGTGCACAGCGACGCGGACCTCGACCTCGCCGCGCAGCGGATCGCGTTCGGCGCCTACTACCAGGCGGGCCAGAGCTGCATCAGCGTCCAGCGCGTGCTCGTCGCCTCGGAGGTGTACGAGGAGTTCTCGAAACTGCTGACGAAGCAGGTCGAGCAGCTGATCACCGGTGACCCGATGGACCCGAACACCGACGTCGGTCCGGTGATCGACCGGGGTGAGGTCGACCGGATCGCGGAGTGGGTCGCCGAGGCCGAGAAGCAGGGCGCGGAGATCCTCACCGGTGGCAAGGCCGACGGGCCGTTCTTCCAGCCGACGCTGCTCAGCCAGACGACGGCCGAGATGAAGGTGCGGTGCGAGGAGGTCTTTGGTCCGGTGGCGACGATCACCCCGTATCAGACGTTCGAGGAGGCGCTGGCGGAGGTGAACGACTCGAAGTACGGGCTGCAGGCCGGCGTGTTCACGAACGACCTGAACCGGGCGTTCGAGGCGCACCGCACGCTCGAGGTCGGCGGCGTGATCGTCAACGACGTCAGCGCCTTCCGCGCCGACCAGATGCCGTACGGCGGGTCGAAGGATTCGGGGTTCGGCCGCGAGGGCCTGAAGTGGGCGATGGCCGAGATGACCGAGCCGCGCATCATGGTCCTGTCGCACGTCCCGCTGTAGCGCCCGCGTTCTCGAAGCGCCGGGGTAGCCTCCGTCCGTGACGCCGGACAACGCGTGGGTCTACGCCATCCTGCCGTTCATCACGATGGCGCTCCTGACGGCAGGGTTCGTGGTGGCGTACCGACAGCGGTCGGCGGCGCGCCGGGCTGCGCTCGCCGCACATCCGCAAAGGAGGCTTGCGCCGAGACCATGGTGGTCGAGCCCGTGGCTGTGGCTCGGTGTCGGCGTCGTGTCGATCCTCCTCGCGGTGTTCGTGTGGCCGTGGTTGTTCGCATTGACGTTCGTCGCGATCCCGTTCGTGTGGATCGGCCGCCCCCGAGAGGAACCGGTCGACCCCCGGTCCAACGGCCACGCGCACCGGGACACGGGCTCGTTCATGCCGGAGTGAGCACGCGCTCCACGAACCCGCCGACGATCGCGGCCGCCTCCCGTTCACGACGCCAGAAGTAGTGGTCGGTGCCGGCCACGATCCGCACCGTCGCCTGTGGGAACGACGACGCGTACGCCTCGACCTCGGTCGCCGGCGCGAAGGTGTCGTGCTCGCCGGCGAGCAGCAGCACCGGGCGTCGCAGCGCCCGCAGGTCCGTCGCGTCGGGCAACGGCGGCAACGATAGGTCGTTGGGGGCGAGCGGCAGGCCGATCAGCGCGACCGCCGCGGCGCGTTGGTCGTCGATCGCTGCGCGAACCGCGACGTTCGCGCCGAACGACCAGCCGATCAACGCGGTCGGCAGCTCCGCCGGCGCGCGGTCCCGCGCGGCGCGGATCGCCGCGGCGACGTCGCGCACCTCGTCGCGTCCCCCGCCGTAGGTTCCGCCGGACCCCATCACGCCCCGGAAGTTGAACGCCAACACGGCGAGGTGCCGGGTGGCCGCGAGGTCGTTGCGGATCGCCCACAGCAACGGGTGGTCCTTGGAGCCCCCGTGCCGCGGGTGGGGGTGGCAGAGCACGGCGCTGCCGCGTGGCTCGCCCTCGGGCATCCGCAGCTCGCCCTCGAGGCGGGCACCGTCGTCGGTAGTGAAGGTCACGGGCTCCATCGCTCTGCGACCATCGGAGCATGGTTGCGACCGCCCGCCAACCCCTCGCCATCGCACTCCGCGACGCCTATCCGTGGCCCGAGCTGGCCGGCCTGGCTCGGACGATCGAAGGCGCCGGCTTCGACGCCCTGTTCCTCCCGGAGGTGGGCTCCCGGGACACGATCGCGACCCTCGCGGCGCTCGCGGGGGAGACGGCCCGGCTGCGGCTGGCGACCGGTGTGGTCCCGCTGCCGTCCCGGTCGCCGCGCCTGCTCGCGATGGCGGCCGCGACCGTTCAGGAACGCTCGGGAGGCCGGCTGATCCTCGGCCTCGGCACGGGCCCGTCGGCACCGGGAGCGTTGGACCGGCTCGGGATGACGGTCGAGGCGCTCCGCGCGGCGTTCGGCGGCGGCGAAGGGTCGGTCGACGGGGAACCCGTCCGGTCGCCGCTGCCGTTGCCCGCACCGCCGGAGCTCTGGATCGCCGCCCTCGGGCCGCGCGCTACCCGTCTCGCCGGCGAGGTCGCCGACGGCGTGCTCCTGAACTGGTGCACACCTGAGCGTGTTGCCACGGCCCTGACCCAGGTCGCGGACGGCGCGCGCGCCGCGGGGCGCGATCCGGCCGCGGTGACGGTCGCCGTTTATGTGCGCGCCGCCCTCGTGCCCGGCAGCGCAGACGGTGCCCGCGCCGCCGCGCTCGAGTACGGGTCATACCCTGCGTACGCCCGTCAGTTCTCGATGATGGGCCTGGACCCGTCGGACCCGGACGCCGTCATGGCCGGCGTCATGCTCATCGATCCCGCGACGGCGGATGAACGCCTTGCGGCGTACCGCGCCGCCGGGGCCCACCTGCCGGTCGTCTACCCCGTCCTGCCGCAGGGCGGACCCTCGGCGGAGGCCGCGCGCGCGACGATCGAGCGCGTGGCGCCCGGCTGAACGGCGTTCGGTGGCGAGGGCCGATGCCTGCGCTACCATCCCTGAGGCCCATCGAAGGCATCCGAAAGGGAACCGATGACCTACACGATCTGCGAGCCCTGCATCGACGTGAAGGACCGTGCGTGTGTCGACGAGTGCCCGGTCGACTGCATCTACGAGGGCGGCCGCATGTTGTACATCCAGCCCGACGAATGCGTCGACTGCGGAGCCTGCGAGCCCGCGTGCCC
>Ga0136846_1229013_pt1 | contig 44784 bp, 42 predicted proteins | sample HopSoiMetagenom2_FD_96841 | JGI IMG/M metagenome (GOLD analysis project Ga0136846, IMG submission 96841) | Grasslands soil microbial communities from Hopland, California, USA - 2 Assembly 2016 (version 4) | ecosystem: Environmental > Terrestrial > Soil > Grasslands | place: USA: Hopland...
GACCCCGCCATGTGCGAGATCTACCTGGTCGAGGGTGACTCCGCCGGCGGCTCTGCCAAACAAGGCCGCGACCGTAAATTCCAGGCCATCCTGCCCCTGCGTGGCAAGATCCTGAACGTTGAAAAAGCCCGCTACGAAAAGCTGCTGACCAGCAACGAAATTTTGACGCTCATCACTGCGCTCGGCACCGGCATCGGCAAGGCCGGCGGCATTGGCGGCACGCCAGGCACTGACGACTTCAACGTCGCCAAGCTGCGCTACCACCGCATCATCATCATGACCGACGCCGACGTTGACGGTGCGCACATCCGTACGCTGCTGCTCACCTTCTTCTACCGCCAAATGCCTGAGCTCGTTGAGCGCGGCCACATCTACATCGCGCAGCCACCGCTGTACAAGGTCAAGGCCGGCAAAGAAGAGCAGTACCTTAAAGACACCGCCGCACTCGACGGCTTTCTACTGCGCATCGCATTGAAGGATGCGGCTGTGCAGCCCGGCGCCGACGAGAAGACCGTGCTGACAGGTGAGACGCTGGCCGAACTGGCCCGCAAACACCAGCTGGCCCAGTCCGTCATTGCTCGCTTGCGCGGCTTTATGGATGCAGAAGCCCTGCGCGCCATTGCCGACGGCGTGAGCCTGAACCTAGACACCGTCGCCGACGCTGAAGTCTCAGCCGTGACGCTACAGGCCAAGCTGCGCGAGCTCAACACCACCGGCGCCCCCGCCGAAGTGGCCGGCGAGTTTGACACCCGCACCGACAAACCCATCCTGCGCATCAGCCGCCGCCACCACGGCAACGTGAAGAGCAGCGTGCTGACCCAAGACTTCGTGCACGGGGCCGACTACGCCACCCTGGCCGAAGCCGCCGCCACCTTCAAGGGCCTCGTCGGCGAAGGCGCCAAGGTGATGCGCGGTGAAGGCGAGCGTCAGAAGGAAGAAAAGATCACTGACTTCCGCCAGGCCATGGCCTGGTTGATCGGCCAGGCCGAAAACGCCACCGCACGCCAGCGCTACAAAGGCCTGGGCGAGATGAACCCCGCCCAGCTGTGGGAAACCACCATGGACCCGACCGTGCGCCGCCTGCTCAAAGTACAGATCGACGACGCCATCGAAGCCGACCGTGTCTTCACCATGCTGATGGGTGACGAGGTGGAGCCGCGCCGCGAGTTCATTGAACAAAACGCATTGCGCGCTGCGAATATTGATGTGTAAGGGCGGCCATGGGGTCGCCTTGTGACTCGTGAGTTGATTCTTTATTGCGACGAGTCCGACTCTTCAGGAAAGCATTTCGCCAATTTTTATGGCGGCGCACTGGTGGAGTCGAAACATCAAGCGGAGGTGATAGCTCGCCTGGAAGGCTGCAAAGAACGCCTAAATCTTTATGGCGAACTCAAATGGCAGAAGATCACTGAGCCGTATGCTCAGAAGTACATGGATTTCTTGGAAGAAGTCTTTCTCCTGGTTAAAGAGGGAAAACTCAAATTCCGAATCATGTTCACGCAGAACTATTTTTCAGCACATCGGCTGACCACCGAGCAGCGGGAGAACGGGTTTTTTCTTCTGTACTACCAATTTATCAAGCACGCTTTTGGGCTACGGCACGCAGGACTCGCTGGCGTTAAAACTGGAGTTCGAATCTATTTTGATAAGTTGCCGGATACCTCTGAGAAATGTGCGGCATTCAAGGGCTTTGTTACGGGGCTTAATAGCAGCTCGGGCTTCCGCCGAGCGAATGTGTACATACGCCCCGACCAACTTGCCGAGATTGACTCGAAGGAACACGTCATCCTTCAAGCATTGGATGTGATCCTCGGCTCCATTCCGTTCAGGCTCAACGACAAGCATAAAGAAAAGCCAGAGGGATCGAGGGTGCGGGGCAAAAGAACAATTGCCAAGGAGCGTGTTTACAAGAGAGTACTTGCCGAAATCCGCGCCGCATATGGAGGCAAGGCGTTCAATATCGGTATTTCGACAGGTACAAGTCCTGGCTTGGAAAGCAGGTGGGATGACCCATACCGGCACTGGATTTTTAAGCCCGCGGATGGCGTTGTGAAACCAGAGTTCGCTAAAAAGCGTGGCGGGAAAATAAAAAGCCCCGCAGGCACTACATAAAGGTCCCAAGTGAAACTTGGGCGTTCGCGCGCTGAAGGGCAGTTAAATTATAAGTGAAGAGAGCAAAAGCATGCAAATTCGACATTTTGGGTAAAAAATGCACCCGTACCCGGTCCTGAATTAGTGGTTCGTGCATTGCGCAGAATCACCGGTGCAAACCGGACCACCTCCATAAATCTATTGCCAAGAAGATTGTTATGACCGAAACCACAGAACGCCCAGCGCTGCCCGACCACCTCTCGACCGACGAGCGCAGCCCGCACTTCGTCCGCGCCATCTTTGAGCACGACATCGGCATCCGCTTCAACGACAAGGAACGCACCGACGTCGCCGAGTACTGCATCAGCGAAGGCTGGATCAAGGTACCCGTCGGCAACAAGGTAGACCGCAAAGGCAACCCGCTGATGATCAAGCTCAAAGGGCGTGTTGAGTCGTTTTATAAATAGGCCAGTGAACAGCCCAGCCGGTCAGCACATTCATACACAGCGCTAACCGGACCCGATCAACACCATGAAGCATCAACCTCCCGCAGGTGAACTTCATGGTGTTTTTTATTGCGGCCCTGGCTTAACTTTGCTACCTTCACCGACCGCAAGCCTCAACCACCACCCATGACCCGCATCGCCGTCATCGACTTCGAAACCACAGGCCTCTCCCCCGCCATGGGCGACCGCGCCACCGAAGTCGCCATCGTCATGGTCGAACACGGCCAGATCGTCGACAGATTCCAAAGCCTCATGAACGCAGGCCGCTTCATCCCGTCTTTCATCGAAAGACTGACAGGCATCAGCAACGCCATGGTCGCCGCCGCACCCGCAGCTGAGGAAGTCATGGCCGAGGCCAATCGCTTTGTAGGCAACGCGCCCATGGTGGCCCACAACGCCTCGTTTGACCGCAGATTCTGGGAAGCCGAACTGAGCCGCGCAGGCGAGAAGGTAACCCAGCCCTTTGCTTGCACCATGCTGGTCGCCAGAAGGCTCTATCCCCAGGCGCCTAGCCACAAGCTGGGTGTGCTGATTGATTACCACCGCTTGCCGAAAGCGGGCCGGGCTCACAGGGCTATGGCTGATGCGGAGATGGCGGCGTCTTTGCTGGGGCAGATTCAGGATGATCTGCGTAGTCGTCACCGCGTGACCCGGCCTGATCATGCTTTGTTGCTGGCGCTGCAGCGTTGTGCGAAACCAGCCGTGTCTGTATTGATGTCGAAGTATGCTGATGCGTGAGGAATGGCTTGAGTCGGCTGAAATAAGTCTGAACCCGGAGAACAATGAAAATGACTGATCGGGCGTTTTACTCAGACTCAATTGAAGATTTCTTTCGCCGAGCGCCGGACGAGATTCTTGGAATACTTGTTAGGGGTGGCATTGCTTTGGAAGCGCCGCAACGCGACGCTTGGCTGTCTCAAATAGCATTGTTGCGGGACTGTCTCGGAAGTTTCTTAAAGCGCGGGAATATCTACTTTGAATACGTAGTGCCGCGTGTGGGACGCCGCATTGATGTAGTTCTTCTGATTGATCATATTCTGTTCGTGCTTGAATTTAAGGTGGGCACCGCAGCTTTTTCAACTGCCGCAATTGATCAGGTCTGGGACTATGCACTTGATCTGAAAAACTTCCACGAAACAAGCCATGCAATTGCCATTGCACCGATCCTTATTGCCACTCAGGCTAGGGACGTATTAACGCCACTTAGGGCTACAAAACACGCGGATGGGGTTTTGCTTCCGGTTTGTGTATCCGCAGATCGTTTGGCACTTGCAATAGATGAGCTGCTCGCACACTGCGAAGGTGAAAAACTAAACGCGCTTGAGTGGGAACGAGGTAGATATAGGCCCACGCCGACAATCATTGAGGCGGCAAAAGCGCTCTACAGCAAGCATTCCGTCTTAGAGTTGTCCCAAAGCGGAGCAGATCGAAAAAACTTAGCAGAGACTTCAGTGACCATCGCGAGCGTTATCCGTCGAGCACGGGAGCAGTCAAGCAAAGTTATCTGTTTTGTGACAGGGGTTCCTGGAGCAGGGAAGACTTTAGTTGGATTAGATATTGCTGCGAAAGAACGAGATGAAAACAGTGCGCTGCATGCTGTTTATCTTTCAGGAAATGGCCCGCTTGTAGCAATTCTTAGAGAGGCGCTAACGCGCGACAAGGTACAGCGAGATTTGGAAGCGGGGAAAAAGACGAAGAAAGGTGAAGCGCGTCGACCAATTGAAACTTTCATTCAGAATGTTCACCATTTTCGGGACGAGTGTTTAAAGGACACCGGCCCGCCGAGAGAGCATGTTGCGATTTTTGATGAGGCTCAACGAGCATGGAGTAGAGAACAGACGGTGTCTTTCATGGCTCGAAAGAAGGGACGACCCGACTTCAATCAATCAGAGCCGGAGTTTCTGATTTCTTGTCTTGATCGACATCCGGATTGGGCAGTCGTTGTCTGTCTCGTGGGGGGAGGTCAGGAGATAAATACAGGGGAGGCGGGTATTCGTGAGTGGATAGACGCAATCAACCGATCCTTTCCTCTTTGGCGCATTTGCATTTCTCCTCAGCTGGAAGGGGAGGAATATTTAGCGAAGGACTCCCTGAAAACATTGAGTGGAACTGGGCGTATTGCGTTCGACGGCGGATTGCACCTTTCCACTTCCATGAGGTCTTTCAAGGCAGAAACAGTTTCTGATTTTGTTAAAGAGCTATTGGACTTGAAAGCGGACAAGGCGAGAAGACTACTTGCCGACTTTGGCGGACGCTATCCGATTCTTCTTACTCGTAATACTGCAACGGCTAAAGAGTGGCTAAGAGAGCAAGCACGAGGAACCGAGCGATACGGAATCATGGTTTCTTCACAGGCACAGCGATTGAAGCCGCATGCAATTGATGTTCGTGTACAGATCGATCCTATCCACTGGTTCCTTAATGATAAAGAAGATGTGAGGTCGTCCTTTTATCTAGAGGACGTAGCAACTGAGTTTCACGTTCAAGGCCTCGAAGTTGACTGGGGTTGCGTCGTATGGGACGGCGATTTTAGGTACGCAAGCGAGGGGTGGTCGCAACATTCGTTTGTGGGTAATAGTTGGCAACGGATTAGAAAACTGGAGCGCCAAAGCTATCTCAAAAATGCTTATCGCGTATTGCTTACTAGAGCACGTCAAGGAATGGTTATCGTCGTGCCGGAAGGCGATGAGCGTGACGCGACGCGACAGACTTCCTTTTACGATCCCACTTTTGAATATCTCCGTAGCATCGGCCTCTCGGAAATTTAACTCGCCTGGTTACTAAGGCAAAACTCTGCGGCTATGTAGCAGATGTCCCAGTCGCCTTAACATTCTGTTGTCATACACGAGCGTTCCTTCGACTACCTCAAGCGAGTTGATTGAGATGGTCGTATCCGGAAAGAAGCGTCGCGCATCACGACGGTTTTGAAAGCGCAAGGTGACTTGCTGACCGTAGTGAGTTTTCACATATAGAAGAGGTCCTAGCTTGGGGCCGGGGAATCCCCTTCCTTTCATTGCTTGTTGTGGAAAATCTCTCCCGTGTGAGAGCGACAGATACAGGCCCGAGCATTTCGGCATCCCGCCCCATTCGGGAAGGGCCTCGAGTAATTTATTCATTCACTGCTCGCAATCCAAAATGCACAGGTTATCCATGCGCTGCAGCGTTGTGACCCAGGGCTTTACCTGGGTGGGGCATCCCAGTAGACTTGGAACGGACAATCCCAACTTACCTATCCCCAATCGAGTTTCCAATTCACTCGAATTTCCTGAGTCTTCTTGACCATTTGGATCTTGGCGATCAGACCTGCTCGGTGAGCAGACCCGAATAGAAACAGTCCTTTGTTGAAATTATTGAGTCGACAGTACTCATAGACATTGGCAATCATTGCGTCTTCACGCTTTGAGTTGTATGCCTTCCATTCGGCATACGCTATAGAGAGGGTTGCGTCGTTCAATTTCTGAAGCGCCTTCGTGATAACGAAATCTGATTGCCGGAGCGTGCGATCACTCAATCGGCTATTGAGATATTCAAATCCTTTGTTATGTTCAAGGTAATTCTGCTGGTACAACACCGCTCCAAGTTCCGGGCCGGTGCGTCCAACTTCGCGAATAACCTGATCAAACTTTATCTGTTCGAAAGACGACGGATCAACGGTATCAACTGGAATCTGGAGAACTGAGTGGTGTTTCAGATACTCATAAATTGCTTTGATTTCCAATTTTCCTCTATGGAATGCGTCGTTCTTTTCCATGAATTTAAAGTACGAAATTTCTTGAAACAGAACATCTGGCTGGATGAGCTCAAGAATGCGAGTTAGCTCACCGGCGTTGCATCTGCCGGTCTCTGTATGGACTGACCCAAGCAATACTATTTCAGGCATATCTAGCAGTGCAGTGCAGTGCAAACTGACGATCACGATCCTTCTTTCTTTGGTCTTTGATCCAGTCTTGCATTTGTCCGGTTTGTGGTTGACGAGCCATGACATCAAGCGATTTGATGTGCTCGTCCAGTGCCTTGCACTCACTGCGCTGCTCGACGGTAAGTTTCCTGCTTGCGCGGAAGCGGAAGGTAATGGCGCCACCGGCTGAATACGATCTGCGGCAGCCATCTGCGAAGGCGATAGGCCAGTCATCAGGTTGTGATCGGCCTTGGTGACGACTTGCGCACCTGCCGAGCCTTGTGGGCAGGCGTTGTCGCTGTAGATGGTCTTGCCGTTGACCACGCACTTGGTGACGATGCGGTTGCCCGGTGCTGGAGTCGCGGGTACAACTGGCTGCGGCTGCGCTGATGTTTGGGGCGGCGGTGAGGGTTGGCTGGTGGCTGGCACTGCCTGCTTGGTCTTTGCTGGTAATACCCGATCGCTCCGAGACTCCCACACCCGATAGCTGGCATAAATGAGCGTCAGAAGAACGAGCAGGAAGCCGATCCAGCGTAAAAGCGGTTGTTCTGGAGCCGGACTGAATGGTCGCTCACGGTCACCACTTTTCATGAAATCCTGGTCCATTGGTTTCCCGCCCCCCGCCTGTTGTTTGCATCAACGATACCGCATGAATATGCTTTGGTGAACAGGGGTCTTCGTTGCTTGAGAAGAATTGGCTGGCTAAGCTTCGCTTCTCAATCAACAAGGAAGCAGCCCATGCCCACCACCCCCTCCCTCCCCGAATCCATCATGTCCCACGTCTCCATCGGCACGAACGATTTCGAGCGTGCCAAGGCGTTCTATACGGCTGTGTTGGGGGCGATGGATATCAGGGTGGTGATGGAGCACCCGGGCGCCGTGGCTTTTGGGCGGGCCTATCCGGAGTTCTGGGTCGGCGTACCGCATGACGGGGGCAAGGCGTATGTGGGCAATGGGTCGCACTTTGGTTTTCTGGCTGTGTCTAAAGCGCAGGTGGATGCGTTTTATGCAAAGGCGCTGGAGATGGGAGGCATTGGCGACGGTGCGCCTGGGCCTCGGCCTTTTTATGGGCCGCAGTATTACGGGTGCTTTGTGCGGGACCTGGATGGGCACAAGATTGAGGCGCAGTTTTCGGATGCTTCTGCGGGCTGACCTCGCCGGGCTTGGTCGCTGCCTTGTTTTAAGCCCAGCCTTCCGCGCATCCGCCTGACCCCCCGACCACCGGGCCAGCTGGTTCAATTAGCTGGGGTGGGCCTCTGCTTCAGCCTCAGCCTCGGCGTCTGACTTCACCTCTTGTTTTGCCGCGCGGTCTTTCTTCTTCTTGCCGGTTTTGCCGGCCTCCAGAAACTCGAGCAGCAGTGCGTTGACTTGCGCGCTTTCTTCGTGGTGCAGCCAGTGGCTGGCGCGGGGCAGGTGGATGGCTTCGCCTTTGTCGCACCAGGTGATGGCTTCGTCGGCGAGGCCGCGCTCTAGGGCGGTGTCGCGGTCGCCCCAGATGACTCTGACGGGCACGGTGATGCGCGCTGGCGGTTTGAAGGCTGTTGGCAGCGGCAGGGCGCGGTACCAGTTGAGCATGCCGGTGAGGGCGCCTTCTTCGGCCCAGGCCTGGCGGTAGGTGCTGAGGTCTTCGGCGCTGAAGGTATCGCGGCGGCTGGTGGTGGTAAGGGCCCAGCGCAGGGCCTGGTAGTGGTTGGCGCGCAGCATGAGCTCTGGCGCTATGGGCAGCTGGAAGAGGCCGACGTACGCGCTCCTGACGAGCTGCAGCGGGTTGCGCATGGCGTAGCGCAGCATGGTGGCGGGGTGGGGCGCGTTGAGGATGGCGGCGCGCTCTATGTGCACGGCGTGGTGCGTGGCCAGGTGCCAGGCGACGATGCCGCCCCAGTCATGCCCTACGACGCTGAATTGTTGCCGGCCCAGCGCCCGGGCCAGGCCGATGACGTCAAGCGCGAGGGTGTTGAGCTGGTAGGCGGGCACGCCGGCGGGCTTGGCGGAGCCGCCATAGCCGCGCTGGTCGGGCGCCAGCACCCGAAAACCGGCGTAGGCCAGCGGCGCGATGTGGCGGCGCCAGGCGTACGCCGTCTCTGGAAACCCGTGCAGCAAGATCACGAGGGGGCCGTCTTCGGGCCCGGCGGCCGCGACGTTAAAGCGCAGGCCCTGGGCCTGCAGGCTGAGGGTTTCGGTGGGGAGTGCGGCCATGGTGTCGTGGGTCCTCTTGCGTTGGCGGGTGGGGCAATGCCTTGCCGATGGGGCGACTTTGGCGGGCTCCCCGGACGGTGTGTGCAGGACAGGGCCGCATGCGCTTGTCGCCCGGGATGTGGACCGGGCTACCCGGGTGCCGGGGTGCACGGGGAGGCGACACGGGGGCAGGCTGCGGCGGTGGGTCGGCGGCCCCGACGGTTTTTAAGTAAAAAGTGCCTCTAGCCCAATCAGGGTATTGGCTGCCAGCTCCTGAATTGATAGCGCGGCAACCCTTCGCCTTTTCGCGCTTGGGTACGGGGCGCTGTCTGACATGGATGGGTGGGGGTGGTTTCCAGAATGGGTTGTATGTGGCTGGCGCGGTGTGCTGCGGCGCGTTTTGGCGCGTTTTGCGTGGCCGGCGCCGGCTTTCGTTCAACCCCCTTCTTTCTGGAGACACCCATCATGGAATCTACTTCGCTTCGCCCGCTGGCTATCGTCACGGGCGCTTCTTCGGGTATTGGCTATCACCTGGCCCGTTGTGCGGCTGAGGCGGGCTATGACCTCATCATGGCGGCAGACCAGCCGCTGGACGGCGCCGCCGCCGACGTGCGTGCGCTGGGCGCGCAGGCTGAGACGGTGCAGACCGAGCTGGCCAGCCGTGAGGGCGTGGACGAGCTGTGTGCCGCCGTCAAGGGCCGGCCGGTGTCGGTCTTGATGGCCAATGCCGGGCATGGCTTGGGCAAGGCCTTCCTGGAGCAGGACTTCAAGGACGTCCAGCATGTGATCGACACCAACATCACCGGCACGATTTACCTGCTGCAAAAGGTGGCCAAGGACATGTGCGCGCAGGGCCAGGGCCGCATCCTGGTCACGGGCTCGATCGCGGGCTTCCAGCCGGGCGCCTTCCAGGCCGTCTACAACGGCAGCAAGGCCTTTGTTGATTCATTTACAGCGGCGCTGCGCAATGAGCTGAAGGATACCGGCGTGACGGTGACCTGCCTGATGCCGGGCCCGACGGACACCGAATTCTTTGCGCGCGCCGGCCTGCTGGACACCAAGGTCGGCGCCGATGAGAAAGCCAAGGCCGACCCGGCCGAGGTGGCGAAGATCGGCTTCAAGGCCATGATGGACGGCGAGGCCGATGTGGTGGCCGGCATGAAGAACAAGATGCAGGTCATCATGTCGAAGATGATGCCGTCGCAGGTGGTGGCCGAGCAGCACCGCAAGATGGCCGAGCCCGGCACGGCGCAGAACGTTTAGCCGGCATTGACGCCGCGCAGGGCCATGCCGGCACCCGACTTCCCGCACATCCAGCGCGCCAACAAGGCCAGGCGCCGCCGTGGGCCTGTTGCGGCCCTGGTGGCGGCACTTCGGGCGCTGCTGGCCAGAGCGCTGAGGGCAGCGGCCGGGCGGCACGAACCCGGCAGGCCCGCGCATTCCCGCCACCCCCGCCGCAGCGTGCGAGCCCGCGCGCGGGAGCTTCATCCTTCTCAATCAGGAGATACCCATGAGCAAGAAACAGAACACCACCACCAACAAGCAAGACCCAAGGGCTGACACCGGCACGCAGGGCCAGCCGCAAGACAGCGCGCCCAAGGCCTCGGGCCACGGCGGCAAGGTTGAAAACGATTTCAACCAGATGGGTGAGCAAAAGCCCACGCAGCGCAATGAGGGCCAGCGCACGGCCAACAGCCGCAATGACCGCGAGTCGCATGTAGGCGGCAGCAACCAGCTGCAGTCGCGCCGCGGCACGACGGGACGTTGATGTGTCTGCGGACACCTTCAGCGCGGGGGCCGGGGTAAGCGCGGACCTGTTTGACCATCAGAGCGGCGACCACCTGGCACTGGACAGCGCGAAGATCTACTTTGAAGTGCATGGCGGCAGTGCCGACCCGCCGCTGCTGTTTCTGCACGGCGGGCTCGGCACACTCAAGGATTTCAACGGCGTTATGCCGCTGCTGACAAAGCGCTTCCGGGTGATCGGCATCGACAGCCGCGGCCAGGGCAAGTCAACCCTGGGGACGGCGGACCTGACCTATCACCGGCTTGCGCTTGATGCTGCCGCGGTGCTCAAACACCTGGGCGTTGGCCGCTGCAGCGTGGTGGGGTTCAGCGATGGCGGCATCACGGCGCTGCGCATGGCCGCAGAATGCGGGCCGCTGGTCGACAGGCTGGTTGCCATTGGCACCGGCAAAAAGCTCAGGGCCGATGACCCGGTGCGCAAGCTGCTGGGCAGCGTCACGGCGCAAAGCTGGACCGAGAAGTTTCCCGAGTCGGTGGCGCTGTACAAGGCGGTCAACCCGCAGCCTGACTTTGCGGCGCTGATCGATGCCGTGGTGCCGATGTGGCTGGACGACAGCGCCACCGGCTACCCGGCCGATTGCGTCACGCGCATCACATGCCCGCTACTGGCGGTTCGCGGCGATGAAGACCACCTGGTGTCGCGTGCCAGCGTGTTTGAGCTGGTGGAGCAAGTGCCCGGGGCGAAGCTGCTGAACATCCCCTTCGCGGGGCATGAGGCGCACAAGGACCAGGCGCAAGCGGTGATGGCCAGCGTGAACCGGTTTCTGGAATAGGGCGACCGCCAGTTTTTTATAGCGAAAAGTGCTTGAAGCCCAGGTTCTACATGTACTGGGTGCTATTAATACCATAGCGTGAAGTGCTCCCGGCCCCGGCCTTGTACGCGTCTTTACCTGCCATTGAGGCATTTCGTTACGTAGCGCAACACGGCAGACGCACAGCTCTAAGGTTGGGGGCGCAGGATGAACGCTTGTTTTTTTGCTGCAGGGCGAGCCCCTGCTGACACCGCCCTGAAAGGCCCGCCATGAAAAAGATCGCCGACTTCCTGTTTCACCCGCGCTATTTGCGGGCCATTCCTTCGCTGGTGGTGTTGACCACCGCCATGGCCTGGAGCGTGGCGCCGGACCCGGACACTGATATGACCGACGCGGTTCAGAAGCGGGCCAGTGTGACACTGTCGCTCAGCCACACCGCCGTGGGTGGTAGCCCGGGCAGCCTTGGCGATAAACCGCTGGAGCCGTCCGAGGAAGCCTGAGGCGTGGTGCGCCGGGCGGTACGGACCACCGTGGATGATTTTGACCGCAGGTACAGTGGCAACTAAAGTCGCAAAAATATCCGCAGAAATTGCAAAAAACTGTTTGCTGACATAGACTTAGGAATGCCTGAAAAGTCGCAACAATTCCTGCTCTATGACGACCCCGCGCAGATGGAGCCCCTACTTCCGGGCGAACACCGGCTTGCGCCGCTGCTGGAACAAGCCCATGACCTGCAAAAGGAGGCCGGCAGCTTGGCGGGCAAGGGTTCACCGGCCGACCTTCGCCAGCTATTGCGGGCGATGAACTCCTACTACAGCAACAAGATCGAGGGACAACACACTCTGCCGTTTGAAATTGAGAACGCACTGCGCAACGACTATTCGCGCGATGCGGACAAGGCGCGGCGCCAGCGGCTGGCGCTGGCGCATATGCAAACCGAGCGCGCCATTGAGGCCGGCTGGAGCGGATGGTCTGGCGGCCAGGTGTGGTCTGCACAAATGGTGCAAGACATTCACCAGGACTTGTTTGCACGTCTGCCGGACGCCGACCGGGTTTTGGCTGAAGGCGACGTGTTGGTGCCAGGCGCATTGCGCGACCGGGACGTCGGCGTAGGCGTGCATGCGGCGCCCGCCCATGCGGCCATTGGCGCCATGCTGGCGCGATGGGGCAGTGTTTACGGTGGCGTTCGGCGCGGAGAGTTGCAGATCGTCGCGATTGCTGCGTCCCATCACCGGTTGGCCTGGATCCACCCGTTTCGTGACGGCAATGGCCGGGTAGCGCGCTTGCACACACACCTTGCCTTGGGTGCGTTGGGGTTGACCAATGGGTTGTGGTCACCGTTGCGCGGTTTTGCGCGCAGCCATGAGGCTTATTACGCCCGCCTGGCTGCCGCCGACGAGCCGCGCGCCGGCGCGCTTGACGGGCGCGGCAACCTGTCGGAGCGCGCATTGATTGACTGGATCACGTATGTGCTGGCGCTATGCCTGGACCAGGTGCGCTTCATGACAGGCCTGCTGGACATGGCCGGGATGAAGGATCGCATTGCCGCCTGCCTGGCCTTTGAGGAAAACGTGGTGCGGCAGGGGGTGCGCAGTGAGTCGCTGCGGGCATTGCATTACCTGCTACTCACGCAGTCCGAGCTGGAGCGAAGCGAGTTCAAGGCTTTGCTGGGCCTGGGCGAGCGTCTTGCTACGGCGCAGGTCACGGCCCTGCTCAAGCGCGGCCTGTTGGCCACCGATTCACCTCACGGAAAATTGCGGTTTGGTGTGCCTCAGCATGCCTTGCGCTTTTACTTTCCCAACCTTTGGCCGGAGGCCGAGGCAGGGGCTTAGAGCAGCTTTCAGGGCTAGTCCGCGCTCACTTGGTTGTGATAATCCAGCGGCTGATCTTGCCGACCACATCGGCTTCGATGCCGTTGTAGCCGTGGTACGCCATGGCCTCGCAGGGGTCGCCCTTACTTTGCCCGCCGGTCACGCTGATGAGCTCGGCCCTGGGTGTTTTGGCGAGCAGGCCCATCAGCTGCGGCGTCTCGCTGAAGGCGCAGAGCTTGCAGCCGTCTTGCTCATGGTGCACGACCAGTACGGGGATCGTCAGCTTTTCCATCGGCATTTTGGGCACGGCGCGGCCGGCAGGGTCGGTGAGGATGGTGGAGGTCAGCACGATGCCGTCGGGCCCGCCTTGCGCCGGCGTGGCCTCGGTGGCGATGTAGGCGGCGCTTTGCGTGCCGCGGCTGGTGCCGACCAGCCACACGGGCACGGGTGCCTGTTGCTTGAGCCAGGCGATGACGGCCTTCACATCGGCGGTGTGCTCAGGCAGTTGCCGGTTGCCTGAGAGGTAGGGCGGCGACTGCTTGTCTGACGGCGCGTCGATCACCGCGACGGCAAAGCCCGCGTCGGCAAATTGCTGGCGCGTGCGCACGACGAAATTGCCGTTGCCCCAGCCGAAACTCCCGCCATCTTTGATCTGCAAGCCGCCATGGCCGCCGGCCAGGAGGATGACCGTTGCTTTGGGCTGTGCGCTGGCGATGTAGATAAAGCGCTGGGTGACGCCGGGCCGCGTGGGGATGTCGACCACGCGGGGTGCGCCTTGCGCCTGGGCGCCCTGGCTGGCCAGGCCCACCCATGGGACAAGCAGGCACAAGAACAGATGCTGGGCGAGGCGCTTGCAGGAGGGGTAGTTCATGGCGGAGTCCCTGGTGGAGTTGTTGGTGGAGTTATGAGTCAAATCGGCCTCTAGCCCAGATGGTACCTTGGCTTGCAGCTATAAAAGTGATAGCGAATAGTGGTTGGAGGCCGCTGGCCCTCACCCCCGCCCTCTCCCAGAGGGAGAGGGAGTGAAGAGCGGCGCTTGCTTTTGCCAGACTCTTCGCCCGGGTTTATGGCGCCGTCGCCGCCTTGATCCACTGCACCACCGCTTCGCTGGCCACCACCGGCGTGCTCAGGTGGTTGGCCTTGACTTCGAGGTACTGGCTTTTGGGATTGGCCGGGAACTTGTCGGCAAAGTAGGGCTTGGCGTATTTGCTGATGCCGTCTTCGTCGCCTACCACCGTCAGCACCGGCGTGCCTGCCGGGATGCGTGGAGCCGTCACGCCCATGTCGGCGTCGGAGGCCGGGTCAAAGTAGCTGAGGTAGTCCTTCGCGGTAGCCGTCACGGGCAGCTGCTTGCCCTGGTTGATGTCGGAAAAGCGTTCACGCGAATCGCCTTTGCCGTCGGCCACCAGCTTGCGGGCTTCGTCCACGCTGTCGCGCACCGAAGTGTTCTGCTGAGAGGTGTAGTAGCGCGCGGGCGTATGGCCGGGCGCCAGCAGCACCAGCGCCTGCACGTCGCCGCCGCGCGCGGCAAAGCTCATACCTGCGGGCACGCCCAGGCTGTGGCCGGCGATCACGATTGTGGTGGCGCCCTGGCTGCGCAGGGTTTTGACGTGCGTGGCTATTTCGGCCATGGCCTTGTCCCAGTTGCCGTCGAGGTAACGGGTGCGCGACCAGGGCATGTCGGGGTAGAGCACCAGCATGCCGGCGTCTTCCAGCACGGGTTTGAAGCGGCTCATGTTGGGGTCTCTGTTGCTGCCGGGGTTTTTGCCATGCAGCATGAGGACGCCGATCTTGTCTTGCGCGTGGGCGATGCCGCCCAGCAATGCCGAGGCTGTAAGCAAGGCGATGGTGACGAAGCGGCGGGTAAATGGACTGCGCATGAGAGGCCTTTTTCTTTCAAGGTTGCCGGGGGGGGAGTGAGGTATGGGCATCGTACCTGCGCGCCCGCAGCCCCGCAGCCGGGTTTGCACCCAGCGGCGGGCCTTTCTACAATGCCCTGATGATGAACGCCACGCCGCAAGCCGTCGCCAGCCCTTCTGCCCACACCGCGCTGCTTGCCAGCGAGCCTGAGCGCGCCGCCTACCGCGACTACGCGCAGCCGGGCATTGACAGGGTGCGCACGTTCTACCGCAACAACCACCAGCACCAGACGCTGGACTTTGTGCGGGCCAAGAAGGCGCAGTGGCTGACGTTTTCGCAGCGCGAGATGACGCCCTGGGCGGCGCTGGAATTTCTGAACACGCTGGTGGACGAGTCCGACCCCGACATCGAGTTGCCGCAGATCAGCCACCTGCTGCAAACCGCCGAAGCGATACGCGCCGACGGCCACCCTGACTGGTTTGTGCTGACGGGCTTTATCCATGACCTGGGCAAGGTGCTGTGCCTGTTTGGCGAGCCCCAGTGGGCGGTGGTGGGCGATACCTTTCCGGTGGGATGCAAGTTTTCAGACCGGGTGGTGTACCCCGAATACTTTGCGCTGAACCCTGACAGTGCGGATGCGCGCTACAACACTGAGCTTGGCATCTACACGCCTGGATGTGGGCTGGATGCGGTGCATATGTCGTGGGGGCATGACGAGTATCTTTATCAGCTGATGAAGGCGCATTTGCCGCTGCCTGCGCTGTACATGATTCGGTATCACTCGTTTTATGCGTGGCATCGGGAAGGGGCGTATGGGCATCTGGTTGATGCGCAGGATGTTGCGCATCTGGAGTGGGTGCGCAAGTTCAACCCTTATGACCTTTATTCGAAGAATGACAGGCCGCCTGTGCTGGCGGAGCTCAAGCCTTATTACGAGGACTTGATGGCTAAGTATTTGCCTGCCTCGCTCAAGCTCTAGTTTTCTCGGTGCCTGTTCCGGCGGGCGCTTACTCTGCGGAGTTTTGCTGGCCGGGGTTGCCGGCAGCAAGTAACTTTCTTTTGCTTCGCCAAAAGAAAGTCACCAAAGAAAAGGCGACCCTACTTGCTGCGTCCCCTGCGCTTCGCTCCGGGGCAGCCTGCGGTGCTCGGTTCAGGCGGGGTCTCGCTAAACTCGCCTTCGGCTCAGACAACGCGATCCCTGATCCGCCTGAACCTCCGCTCCTCGGCGCATCCAGAAGGGGTGGGGACAGAAATACCAATACCAATACCAAAAACAGCCGGACCCCCAACAGCCGAAGTCAAACCTCCGAATACCTGAGGGGGCAGGGCCCAGCGAACCTCAAGCAGCCACTAAGCGCAGCACGGTAATCTCAGAAGGCGCCCCAAACCGCTTGGGTGGCCCCCAGTAGCCCGTGCCACGGCTGGTGTAGACCCACAGGTTTTGCAGCTTGTGCAGGCCCGCCGTGAACGGCTGCTGAAACCGCACAAACAAATTCCACGGATAGAACTGCCCGCCATGGGTGTGGCCTGAGAGTTGCAAATCAAACCCGGCTTTGGCTGCCGCTGCGGCGCTGCGGGGCTGGTGTGCCAGCAGCACGCGCACGGCGTTGAGCGGGGCGCCGCGCAGGGCTTGCTCGGGGTCGCTGCGGTGCGCCGGGTCGAAGTGGCCGGCGCTGTAGTCTGTGACACCGGCCAGCACCAGGGGCATGCCACTCAGCGCGGCCTCTGCGGGCGGGCGGATCACCACATGCTGGTTGAGCAGCACGGTCAGCCCCAGGCGGCGCAGCTCGTCGATCCAGGCATGGGCGCCGGAGTAGTACTCGTGGTTGCCCGTTACGAAGTAGGTGCCGTGGCGTGAGGTCAAATCGGCCAGCGGCGCAACATGGGCCGCAAGTTCGCTTACCTTGCCGTCGACCAGGTCGCCAGTAATCGCCACCACATCGGCGTTCTGCGCATTCACCTTGTCGACAATGCGGCGCAGGTACGCTTCTTTGATGGTCGGCCCCACGTGGATGTCGCTGATCTGCGCCACGGTAAAGCCTTGCAGCGCGGGTGGCAGGCCTTTGATGGGCACGTCGACTTTCACGATGGCGGCTGTGCGCCGGGCGTTCAAAAAGCCCAGCACGGTGATGACCACGCCCAGCAGGGGCACGGCTTCGGCGGAAGTGCTGTGCAACCAGGCCATGGGCAGGTGGCCCGGCGCGGCCAGGTCGGCCAGCCACAACAGCAGCAAGGCCGCATCGCGCGCCAGCGTCAGCACCAGCATCGACGAGAACAGGCCCATGAAGAGCAGGCCCACCCAGGTCAGCACATCGGCCAGCGGTTGTTTGGCCACGCGCCCGGCCATCAGGCCCAGCGGCATCAGCAGCGCTGAGAGCGCCAGGCCCGCCATCAATAGCCATTGGCCGGTGGGCCAGGCCCCTAGCCCGGGCACAAGGCGTGCGCCAATGTAAACATGGAGCAGCGCGGTTACAAGCGCCAGGGGCAGGAAGTTCATGAAAGATGTCCAGGGTGAGGAGCCCTGCATATGGGTGCGTGGCCCGTGCATTCAATGCCGGCGCGGTTTTTTAGGGTCGCGGCGCCGCACCACATCAGTGCCGCTTCGCGCTGCTTCTCGCCGCATCAAGCGCGTGCAGGCGTTTCACCCGCTCACAAGTGCGACAAAGCGTGCGCCTGAATGCGCGGCTTTGGCGGCTACCCTCTGCCATCTTTTCATGGCTTCTTTCCTTTGGCTCTTTTGCGAGGCTCTCGCTGGCAGGCCGTTTTCTTCTTTTCATATGACTCCATGACCGTTGCCATTCAGGCCACTACCCCCGCCACCTTTGAAATCAAGAGCGCCAACCTGCCCCTGGTTGCTTTGTTGCTCAAATCCACCGACCTCATCGCACTGGCGCGCGAGCTCGAAGCCCGCTTCGGCGACATCCCCGACTTCTTCGACCAGGACGCGTTGATGATTGACCTCTCGCCGCTGCAGGCGGCGGCGCAGGCCGGCCAACCGGTGGGCGAGATCGACTTTCCCTCCCTCATCAGCCTGCTGGGCAGCTACCAGCTGGTGCCCATTTCTGTCAAAGGCGGCAGCCCCGCGCAGATGGCCGCGGCACTGCAAGCCGGTTTGCTGCCTGTGCCTGATGCACACCTCGTACCCGCACGGCCCGCGCCTGCGGCGACCCCCGCGCCCGCCGAACCCGCACCTACGCCCTCCGCCACACCACCCCCCGCGCCGCAAGGCGCCATGGTCATCGACAAACCCTTGCGCTCAGGCCAGCAGGTCTATGCGCGCGGCCGCGACCTGGTGGTGCTGGCCATGGTCAACGCCGGGGCCGAGGTGATTGCCGACGGGCACATCCATGTGTATGCGCCGCTGCGCGGCAAAGCGATGGCGGGTGCCCGCGGCAATGCGGATGCACGCATCTTCTCGCTGGCGCTGGAGGCCGAGCTGCTGTCGATTGCCGGGGTGTACCGAACCAGTGAACACCCCTTGCCGCCGGGCATGGCGGGCAAACCCACCCAAGTCCGCCTCGTCCCCGGCGACGAAGGCGACAAACTAGTGATGAATGTGATGACAGCGTGAACACTGCCACTTTGCTTCCCCCTGCTCCTACTCCCTCTGCTCCCGCTGCACTCCCAGCGTCTACCGAACACACCTCTCCTGCTCCTCAAGGAAATATACGAATGGCAAAAATCATTGTGGTCACCTCCGGCAAGGGCGGCGTGGGCAAAACCACCACCAGTGCCAGCTTTGCAACCGGCCTGGCACTGCGCGGGCACAAAACCGCCGTCATTGACTTTGACGTGGGCTTGCGCAACCTGGACCTCATCATGGGCTGCGAGCGCCGCGTGGTGTACGACCTCATCAACGTCATCCAGGGTGAAGCCACGCTCAACCAGGCACTCATCAAAGACAAGCAATGCCACAACCTTTTTGTGCTGGCTGCCTCGCAGACCCGCGACAAGGATGCGCTCACCAAAGACGGCGTGGAGAAGGTGCTCAAAGACCTGGCCGCCATGGATTTTGAGTACATCGTGTGCGACTCCCCCGCCGGCATTGAAACCGGCGCGCTCATGGCCATGCACTTTGCCGACGAAGCGCTGGTGGTGACCAACCCCGAAGTTTCATCGGTGCGCGACTCCGACCGCATCCTCGGCATGCTGTCGAGCAAGACCAAACGCGCCATCGCCGGCGGCGACCCGATCAAGGAGCACCTGCTCATTACCCGCTACAACCCCGGCCGCGTCGACCAGGGGCAAATGCTTTCGCTGGAAGACATCAAAGACATCCTGCGCATCAAGCTCATCGGCGTGATCCCCGAATCCGAATCGGTGCTGCAGGCCTCCAACCAGGGCGTGCCGGCTGTGCATATGCAAGGCAGCGACGTGTCAGAGGCCTACAAAGATGTCGTCGACCGTTTCCTCGGCGACAAAGACAAACCCATGCGTTTTATCGACGCGCAAAAGCCGGGGATCTTTAAACGCTGGTTTGGGGGGAAGTAAGGCATGGCGTCTTTTTTGTCCTTTTTGCTTGGCGAGAAAAAGAAAACCGCCAACGTCGCCAAAGAGCGGCTGCAGATCATCCTGGCGCATGAGCGCACGGACCGCAGCCCCAAACCCGACTACCTTCCGGCGCTGCAGCGAGACCTCATTGCGGTGATTGCCAAATACATTCCCATCAATCCTGACCACATCAAGCTGCATCTGGAGCGGCAGGACAACCTGGATGTGCTGGAAGTGAAGATTGAGTTGCCGGATAAGAAGTGAAGGCGGGTTCGTTTATCCGCAGATTTCGCAGATTTACGCAGATTGAATACAAACTCAATGCAAGGTATTTTGATTCGAGTACGGAAACAAGAGTGATGAGTGAAGAGTGAAGTCTGGAATACAAAGCTCTGGTATTTATCTGTATTCAATCTGCGTAAATCTGCGTAATCTGCGGATAAATCCTGCTCCCCCTTGAACTCCGCCAGCGACCCCGTTACCCTCGGCCCATGTCGCAAACCCTAGTCCTCCGGCTGACCCCAGGTGAAGACCTACGCTCTGCCCTGACGGCAGCATTCACCCAGCTGCAAACAGAACACAACACACAAGCCGCCTGTGTCATCTCCGCCGTAGGAAGCCTCTCCCGCGCTGTGCTCCGCTACGCAGCCGAGCCAAACGGTACGGTGCTGGAAGAGCCGCTGGAGTTGATCACGTTGTCCGGCACGCTGAGCGCGGATGGCGCGCATCTGCATGCGAGCGTGGCTGACGCGCGGGGGAACGTGCGGGGCGGCCATGTGATGCCGGGTTGCATTGTGCGGACGACTGCCGAGATTGTGTTGGCGCCTTTGCCGGGGTGGACGTTCAGCCGTGAGCATGATGCGGCCACCGGTTACAAGGAACTGGTCGCCACTGTCCGGCCGCTGCCGCCCTCGGCTCCGTAAAGCCGCCGTGTAGGCCTCTTCGCACAGACGTATCGGCTTGCCTGACGTGGCGGGCACCGCTGCCGGGCGTAAATTGACTTCAAAGTCCGCCGTTTTCTGGCCTCTGTGGCAAACGGTGAATTGTCTAATCCTGCCGGGCTGTCCATCTGTGATCAAAAGTGTGCGGCTTCAGCGGCTTTCAGGAGAACATCATGAAGTCATCGCATCGTTATTACCGTTATGGCGTGCCGGCCCTGCTGGTGGCTGTGCTGGGCCTGCCATCGGCCCTTGCGCAAACCGGCGGTAGCGCCGGAGGGTCTGCTACTGGCGGCGCAGGTGCCGCTGGAGCGGGTGGTGCGAGTGTGGGCAGCCCTGCCGCCGGCACCACGGGTACCAATACCAACACAGGCACCGGCACGGGCGGCACGACCATTAACGGCAACAACACCGGGACGGGCGTGACCAATACCAACACCGGCCCGGGCACTATCGGCACCACGACCGGCAACGCCAACGGAACGGGGACCACGACAACAAACACCAACACAGGCACCGGCACTGGCGGCACGACCCTCAATGGCACCAACACCGGGACGGGCGTGACCAGCACCAATACGGGCACTGGCACGGGTGGCGCGGTAGGGACGGACGGAACAGGCGCCGGCGCCAGGGCCCCTTTGGCCAACCCGCTGAACCGCAACCCGGCACGCCGGGCACTGCCTGTTGAGCCGGCACAGCCTGCGCCAGCTGACCCGCGCGACTCGACCGTGCGGCCGGCCACGGTGCCGGGTACGCCCGACCCACGCGACAGCACGCGTTAAAACGTCAAGAGAAGAGGCTGCCGCTGTGCGCCGCTGTAGGCCGCCGTACGTCCTTACGTCTGTACGTATCAGTGAGGGTTGATGCGCGAAAGGTCGTGCAGCCAGTCGTGCCAGGCGGCTTCGCGGTCTGGCGGCAGCACGCGCAGCAGCGCCGAGGGGTGCAGGGTGATGAGCACCTTGCGGCCGTCTTCGCGCTCGAGGATCTGGCCGCGGTTGGCCATGACGGGAACGGCTTTGCCCAGCAGGGCCCGCGCGGCCGTTGCGCCCAGCGCGACGAGCAACGCGGGTTGCACCAGGGCGATCTCGTTTTCAAGCCAGTGGGAGCAGGCGGCGATTTCGCGCTGTGTGGGTGATTTGTGGATGCGCCGCTTGCCGCGCAGTTCGTACTTGAAGTGTTTGACGGCATTGGAGACAAACACCTGGGCGCGGGGAATGCCAAGCTGCTCCAGCGCGCGGTCCAGCAGCTTGCCGGCGGGCCCTACAAAAGGCTTGCCGGCCAGGTCTTCCTGGTCACCGGGCTGCTCGCCCACAAGCATGATGCCGGCCTTGCGCGGGCCTTCGCCGCAGACGGACTGCGTGGCGTGTTCGCCGATGGGGCATTCGCGGCAGTGGTCGGTGGCGCGTTTGAGCGCCGCATGTGAACGCACCACTTCAACCACCCCCTCGACCACCTCAGGCCCGGCGGCCGCTATCGGTGCGCGCGGGGATTTTCTGGCTTGCGCCGCGGTCAGGGTCAGGGGGCGGACATCACGCCCATTCGCTGTGCCTTTCATCTTCAACACCTGTCTTCAGTGGTGTGCTGCGAAAAATGGCCTTTCGTTCCAACACGCGTAGGCAGCTTGCGCTAAGCGGATGGCGAGCGGCTGGAGGCCTGGGCGGCGCCTGATGTGCTTGCCACGCCCGGGCTCCTGCCTGCATGGGTCTTGCGCGCGCCAGCTGAGGCGCCTGGCTTGGCGCGTGGCCGGCTGTTGCGGTAGTGCGGAGCTTGCCCCTTTTGCATCATGCGGCGGCGCAGGCGGTCGGGGTGAAAGACCTGTTCGTACAGCGTGAGCCAGCGCTGCTCGCCGGCGTCGTCTGAAGGCACGGTGGTTTTATCAGCGCCGGGGCGAAAGCGAAGCGCGAACACCGCTTCCTGGGGTTTTGCCGCCAAGGGCTCGGAGGCAGCATGCCGGGCATGGCCAACGTTTTGCGGGCCCAGGTAATCGGCCTCGACGCTGCATTCAGGCGTGAGGATGGCCCAGCGCATGTGCGCAAAGCGTTTGGCAAACAGCGGCGCCACGGCGTCCATGATGTGGTGCTCGGGCTCAAACCAGGCCACGTGCAGCGGCCCGCCCTGGGGCCGGCTTTTGAAGGTGTCGTCTTGCACCGAATGAAAGCGCAGCTGGGCCTTCATTTTCTGCATGTCGTGGCGCACTTCCTCGGCCATCTGCCGGGCCAGCGCCATGTCGGCGTCGAGCTGGTTGTGCCGCAGATCGGGCTCGTGCACCAGGCGCCAGAGCAGGCGATACAGCAGGTTGAAACGCTGGGGGTTGTTGTGCATGACGGCGGCCTGGCACAGCGCCACGTATTCAGGCGGAACGCTCACGGCGGGGGCGTCGCCGAGCGCTGGAATGGGGGCGGCGCCAGCGTCTGCGCCTGCACCCGGCGTGCTGCTGCATTGCCAGTTGACTTGTTCGGGCAGGATGTTTTGCGCGAGCAGGCCGCGGGCGGCACGGCGGAAGCCCTCGTAGTCTGCCTGGCCCTGCAGCGTGACGGGCAGCAAAGCCTGGGGAAAGAGGTCGTTCGTCAGCAGGTCATTCATCACACCCATGCGTACATCCTTTCTTCTTTCTTCTCGTCAGACCCATGGTGCGGCTGTGGGTTGTACCGCGCCTGTAGGTAAAGAGGCCGAGTTCCCGGGGGCGCACAACGCGCGGGCGGGAAGGAGAAGGCTCAATGGCCTGAAACACTGTATCAATATACAGTGTTTGGCGGGTTTTGGGGTAAAAGTGGGTGCATGGCCCTCGCCAACTTGTGGCTTTGGCGCCTAAAAGCTGCCTAAAAGGCCTCTTTCTCCTTCCCCGCTGGGGGAAGGAGCGGGGAAGGGGGGGAGTTAGCGCGCCCGCCGGCGCAGTTGCCTGGCCCTGGCTTCCATTGCCAGGTAAGCCGCCGACGCCACACCCAGCGGCACCAGGTAATAAACCACGCGGTAAGCCACCAGCGCCGCCAGCAGGTCGGCCGTGGGCATCAGGTGCGAGAGCAGGGCGACAAACACCGCCTCCAGCACACCCAGCCCGGCCGGGATGTGGGTGATGACACCGGCTATGGCGGCCAGCAGCAGCACGCTGACGACGGCTGAAAACTCGATGCGGTGCTGGAACAGGATGAAGATGATCGACGACATGATGAGCCAGTTGCCCGCGCCCATCACCAGCTGCAGGGCGGCCAGGCGCAGTGAGGGCAGCTCGATCTCATGGCCGCGCAGCCCCAGCGTGCGCTGGCGCGAAAACGCGCAGATGGCGAGGTAGCCGCCGGCCACGGCCAGCAGCACACCACCAATCAGGCGCAAATGGTCACTGGTGAGCGCCCAGCCGGGCGGCAAGGTCGGCGGCTTGAGGCTGAATACCAGGCCTGCGAGCAGCAGGTAGCCCATCCAGTTGGCGAGCATGCTGATCGACATGATGCGGGTGATGGCGCCGTTGCGCAGCCCCAGCCGCGAATAGAGGCGAAAGCGAAAGGCCACGCCGCCGACCAGGGAGCCGAGGTTGAGGTTGAAGGCATAGCTCACAAAGGTCACCAGCATCACCGTGGGGGTGGGTAGCTGGTGACTGGTGTAGTGCCGCCCCAGCAGGTCAAAGCAGCTGTAGAGCGTGAAGCTGGCCAGCATGAGCGCCACGGCGCCCCAGGCGGCGGTGAGGGGATAGTCCTCCAGCGAGGTCAGCACCTGGCCCCATTCGATATTGCGGGCCTGCGACACGAGCAGGCCGGCGACGAGCACGAAGAAGACAAAGGTCGCGCCGCGTTTAAGCCAGGTCCACCAGCGTTTTTCGCTGTGGGTGGGCCGGGCTGGCCGATGGGGCGGCGTGAGCGGGCCGGGGCTTGGCGTGGGCAAGGTGCGGCTTTCGGCCATCAGGGGCTCACACGGGTCAGGCCTGGCTCACCGGCTCGGAGGACTCCGAAGACTTCGAAGATTTCGAAGAGGCCGGGGGCGGAGCGGCACGGCGGGGCAGCAGGGTGCCTGCCGGCGTGAGGCGCGGTGCATGCGCCGGCAGCCAGCCGGCCCAGGCGGGGTAACGGCGCAGCAGGTGAAACACAAAATAGCTGCGCAGCTTGCGCCACCAGGTCGACTCGACGAGGTCTTCGCGGTTGATCTGTCTGCAGCTGCGCTGCATGAGCATGTCCAGCCGCCCGCCCAGGTCCTGGTTGAAGGCACGGTCGCGGATGACGACGTTGGCCTCCAGGTTGAGCGAGAGGCTGAGGGGGTCGAGGTTGCTGGAGCCCACGGTGGCCCATTCGTCGTCGATCACGGCCACTTTGCCGTGCAGCGGCCGGTCGCAGTATTCGTAAATGCGCACTCCGGCGTCCAGCAGGTGGTGGTACAGCATGCTGGCGGCGGTCTTGACGATGGCCATGTCGGGCTCGCCCTGCAGGATGAGGCGCACATCGACGCCGCGCCGCGCGGCATGGCGCATTTCACGCAGCAGTCGGTAGCCCGGGAAAAAGTAGGCGTTGGCGATCACCACGCGCTGGCGCGCCGTGCGGATGGCAGCACGGTAGTGGCGTTCGATGTCGTTGGTGTGCTTGCGGTTGTCGCGTGTCACGAACAGCGCGGAGGCCTCGCCGACAGGCGCGGGAACGCTGTCACCGCGCCAGGTGCCGGCCAGTGAACGCGCGCGGTCGGAAAAACGCTCACGCAGGCCGGGCGGCGGCGTTGCGCCGGCGTTGCGGTGGCCTGCGGCCAGGGCCTTGTGCACAAAGGTATTGATGTCGGCAACGATGGGGCCTTCGATTTCGACGGCGTAGTCCTGCTTGGCCTCGGGCCCGAAGTCGGCCAGGTGGTCGGCCGAATAGTTGATGCCGCCGACAAACGCGCGCTCGCCGTCGACCACCACGATCTTGCGGTGCATGCGGCGAAACACATTGGTGCGCCAGCCCCAGAGCCTGGGGCCGGGGTCAAACACATGGATGCGCACGCCGGCGCGCGTGAGGGTAGAGATGAATTCGGGCGAGAGATCCGGCGAGCCGAAACCGTCGATGGTCAGGTCAACCTGCACACCGCGCCGCGCCGCGCCATGCAGCGCCGCATGCAGCCCTTCACCGACCTTGTCTTCAAACAGGATGAAGGTTTCAACGATGACTTCGCGTTGGGCCGCGGCGATGCATTCAAAAACGCGCGGGAAAAACTCCTCGCCGTTTTCAAGCAAACGAAACTGGTTGCCGCTCACCCATCTCGACATACATCCTCCAAGGCCAGCAAGGGCGCATCTGTTCCAGCAGGGGCCGCGGAACCGGCTTTGCCGGGCCGCAGGCGCAGCGCCCCCTCGGGGGGCAGCGAAGTACACGCAGTGACGAGCGTGGGGGCCATATCTAAAGCTCGATTTCCGCCGCCAGCGGCGCATGGTCAGAGAGGTGCGACCAGGGCCGCAGCGGCAGCACCACGGGCGCGTGGCCGATGGCGTTGCGCACATAGATGCGGTCCAGGCGCAGCAGGGGCATGCGTGCGGGGAAGGTCCTGGCCGCCTTGCCGTTGGCCTGCACAAAGACTTCATGCAGTTCGGCGCCCTGTTCAAGCCGCGCATGGGCGCGGTGCCGCCAGTCGTTGAAGTCGCCGGCGACGACGACGGGCGCATGCGCCGGGATGTCTTTGCGGACCAGTTCGCAGAGCATGTCCATCTGCTGCTCACGGTGCGACTCCATCAGGCCCAGGTGCACGCAGATGGCGTGCACGTTCACGCTGCGGCCGGGGATTTGCAGCTCGCAATGCAGCAGGCCCCGGCGCTCGGGCCCGCTGATGGAGACGTCGCGGTTTTCAAAACGCACGATGGGGAATTTCGACAGCACCGCGTTGCCGTGGTGGCCGTTGGTATAGACGGCGTTGCGGCCGTAAGCGAACTGCGGCCAGATCGTATCGGCAAGAAATTCGTAGTGCGGCGTTTCAGGGTAGTTGTCGAACTTGTCCTGGTGCTTGACGTGGTTGCCGGTCACCTCTTGCAGGAACACCACGTCAGCGCCCACGCTGCGCACCGCTTCGCGCAGCTCGGGCAGGATGAACTTGCGGTTGAAGAAGGTGAAGCCCTTGTGGATGTTGACCGTGAGCACCTTGAAGGAGAACGAGGACTCGGCGCTCGCCGCGGCCAGGGCGGTCTGCGTGTCGGCCTCGACGGCGGCCATGTCGACCTGCGTGCCCGCTTTGGGGCGCCTGGCGGGCGCGGCAACCGTCAGCCCGTCAGGCGTATTGCGGCGGGAGGCGTCGGAGGAGTCAGGAACAGAAGGCTGCATAAGAGAGAGGGCCGAAAGTGGCGGTGCGGGCGGTGCGCGGTGGAAAAAGAAATAGAAAGAACAGGATACGCGCCTGCCGGGCACTTGGGCATTGGCCCTGGTGTTGACCTTGGCGTTGATTGTGTCTTGGGGACTTTTCCCCCAGGTGTAGGACAGAAACTTATTTGCACGCCCGGCCAGTGCGCCTTGTTGGCCCCTTGTTGGCCCTTACTGGCCGGTCGTTATCAGGGTGCGGCACAACCACAACTCTCGGGCGCAGTGTCCTACATGGCTGGGCGGGGCTCTCCGGCACGTTGGCCACAGCACGCCGCTTAAATTGAAATCAGCCCCGTCATCACATCAGGGCATGTTTAACCAACGCGCCTTATTCAAGGGCCAACCGAAGAGGAAATTGACCATGACGAAGTTCTCAATGAAATCCATCCCCGCCGCCGCGGCGATCGCCACCGCCTTGTTGATGGGCGTGCAAGCTCAGGCGCAGACAGACACCACCACGCCACCGGGCAGCACCAAGCCGAAGGACCAGACCACGGCAGCGCCCAACACCAACAGTGCGGCGCGTGCAGGCGCTGATGCGGGCAACAGTTCGGGCAACCCTGTAGCCGCCAGCGCCACGCAGACCCCCGGCACCACGAAGTCCAAGGACAACGTCATGGCCGCCCCCACGGGCGGGATGGCCAAGGATGCGGATACGCGCACGGCCGCCAAGGCTGAGAAGCGCCAGAAACGCGCCGCCAAGAAGGTTCGCAACCAGGCCGCACGCGATGCTGCCGCGACCGCCAACGCAGGCGCCCCGCCCATGACCGGCGGCACCAAGTAAGACAAGAGAACCCGCTTCAGGCCATGGCCTGGCCGCGAAGGCCGTTGCCATGACTTGAGGCGCTCCCGGTCCTGACAGGCCAGGAGCCCGGCCAAAGCGTTTCGCCGCGGCCTTTTCCGGGTGTGCGGGCCTTTTGACACTTTTGACAATTTGGCAAGCCCATCGTTTTTTCAAGGAGACTGATATGTCCAGGTTCACTATTCGTTCGATTCCCGCTGCTGCCGCCCTGACCTTGGCGGCCGCGTTTGCCTCGCCTGTTGTGTTGGCACAAGGCCTTGGCGTCGGCGTGGGTGCCGGGGTCGGCGTCAACGCCGGCACCGGTGCGCGCACCACAGGGGGTGCGGCCAACACGGGCGCGGGCTTGGGCGTGTCGCTCGGCCAGAACACCAATATTGACGCCGGTGTGCGCGCCAATGCGGCTGCGGCTGCAAGCGGCGGCGGCGACAGCGGTACCGGCACCGGAATGGCCAGCGGCCGCGCCGGCGTGGGCGCCAATACCGGCGCGGGTGTCAATGCGTCGGGCGTAAGCCAAGGCGCCAGCAACATCGGTGGCCAGGCCGCAGGTGCGGTCGACAGCACGGGCCGTGCGGTGTCCCGCACAGGCCACGCTGTGAGGAGCGGCGCCAAGCGCACCTATAACGGCGTGGGCAATGCCGTGAGCGGTGTACAGGGTGGCGTGCAAGGCAGCGTGCAGGGCGGTGCGGCCGTCAGTGGCGGTGCTCACTAATCCACCCAATCCATTGAAGGATGAACAAGGCCGGGCGCGGGTATCCCCCGCGGCCCGGCTTTTTTTGCGCCCCGTCTTAAACCTTGAACCCTTAAACCTTTAACCGTTTGACGCTTATTTGGGACGCGGCTGCCGCAAGCCTTTGTCGGGTTGCGACAGCGTCCCGGCGCGCAGCGCTTTCACCGCGTTGGCCACTGCCTTTGCGGCGTTAGCTACCTCGGCCAGCATGGCCTGGTCGGCGTCCAGCGTGTCGTGGCTGGTGGCATAGGGCTCGTAATAGCCGATGTAGCGGTCCAGCCGGGCCTGGTTGCCGGCATCGATCAGGCCCATCCAGTCCAGCCAGTCGCACAGGCCGCGGCGCGTGCCCTCGATGCCCGCGACATCGCCGTGCACCACCACCCCGTAGGCCCGGCCGGCCAGGTGCTTGGGATAGTCCCAGCCCTTCATTTCAATCGCTTTGGCTTCCTCGGGCTTTTTGCCGTGGGTGCTGGTGGGGTCGGGGTTGCCGCCGTCGGCGCAGACCAGGCGGTCCATCATGAGCTTGAGGGGGCTGGGCGACTGGTACCAGTACACCGGCGTGAGGATGATGACGCCGTGCGCGGCTGTCCAGCGTTCGTAGATCTCGGCCATCCAGTCGCTGGTTTGCCCCAGTGAGTGGTTGGGGTAGCAGCTGCAGGGCCAGTGGCACAGCGGCATCGCGGTGGCAACGCAGCCCTTGCACGGATGAATGTGGAGCTGGTAGCTGGAGGTGAGCAGGCTGAGGTCGAGAACGTCGGTGCCCATGCCCGCGCTTTCGAGCGAGGTTTTGGCGGTGTTCAGCAGGCGCCAGGTCTTGGAGATCTCGCCGGGGCAGGTGCCGTCGTTGCGGGACGAGCCGCAGATGAGCAGCACGCGTGAGGGCGTGGCGGGGTCTTTCCACGCGGCTTCGGCTTTCTTCAGGCGCTCGCGGGTTTCAAGCCACTCGGTGGACAAGTCGTAATCGGGGTCGGCAAAGTCATTTCCGGCCTTGCGTGTGATGGGCGCCTTGCGGCCTTCCTGGTAGGCGTCCCAGGCCAGCGCTTCGACCCGGGCGAGGGCCTCGTCTTCGCGGCGGAAGGCGGGGTCGACAAAGGATTGCATGAAGCGTTCGTGGAACGCGCTGCGCGACAGGACGGCCGGCGCCTGGCCTTTGCGTACGGTGGTCATCGAAGCAGTTTAGTCAGGCGGCGCAGCCCGAAGAGGTGGTTTCGAAGTCGTCCTACGCGGGCTTTCGGCGCTCTCCGGCAGGGTGAGAATCATGAAGAAAAATGCCTCCAGCCCAAGCTGCGTATGGACAAGCAGCTATAAAAACCATAGTAAGCGCTTTCTGGGGCCGGCCATAAAAAAGCCCGCAAGGCCGCCCTTGGCGGGCTGGCTTGCGGGCGGGCGCTGCTTCAGTTCAGCGTGCTGGCTTAGCCTTTTTGCGGTGCGGCGCCACCTTGGCCGCGCGGGCCACCGTGGTGAGGGCCGTGCTTTTTGTGCTCGGCATCAAAGGTTTTTTGCTGCTCGGGCGTGAGGACTGCGTAGAGGGCCTTGGTGGCTTCGCCGCGCTTGTCCATCGCCGCGCTCATTTCGGCCATGCGCTGGGCGCGCATTTCCTTCATTTTGTCGATGCGCTGGGGTGTGGTCAGCTTGTCGAACTCGGCGCGCTGCTCTGGGCTGGGACGTGCGCCATGGGCGGGCGGCTGCATGGCGGCGGTGTAGCTGGTCCATGCGCCTTCCTGGGCGGGCGTGATCTTGAGCTTGGCCTTGAGTTCGGCCTGGTGCTTGGCGATCATGGCCTGCATCTTGGCGGGGTCATGGCGGGCCATGCGGCCTTCATGCGGGCCGGCGGGTTTGCCTGCGGCAGTGGGAGCGGCCGTGGGTGCTGCGGGGGCTTGCGCCATGGCGCCGGCGCCAGCGGTGGCCAGCAGGCCCGCGAGGATGAGGCTGTTCAGGGAAGCAGTGCGGTTGAATGCGAATTTCATGGGGGACTTCCTTTCAAAGAGAAGATGCCTGAAATCCATGGTCGTGACATACGGCTTTTGGCTTCAGGTTGAAGGCAAGTGTGGCGGCCGTCTGTTTCCGAGCCATTGCCGGAAGGTAAAGATAAGGGATATACGCTCACCCCTGTTGAGGCTCACTGCGTGTAGCCTCCTTTCCCCTTGCAAGGGACGGCGCCTGCGGCCTGGCAAAGCCAGTTCCGCGGGGAGGTAGGTACACCCCTATCGGTACTCACTTCGTGTAGTACCTTTTCCCCTTGCAGGGGACGGCGCCTGCGGCCTGGCGAAGCCAGTTCCGCGGCCCCTGCTGGCTCACTCCTGGGGCTCTGCTAGCGGCGGGGCCGTGCCGTGGAGGAGGGTTTCGAAGAGGTTCTCGCCGCCCATTTGCCCGCCTTTGAGCATGACCTCCATGCCGTCGAGCGCGGCCTCGTCGCTGTGCAGGCGGCACAGGGCGACGCCGGGCGCGAGTTGCGCCGCATACGACAAGCCCCAGGCGTTGAGTGCCTGCACGGCGTGGCTGGAGGTGTCGCCGCCGGCAATGCCGAGGCGGCGCAGGGGGGCGGCCTTGAGCACGCGCGCCAGCAGCTCGCCAGAGGCTTGTGCCAGCGCGCGGCTGTCAACGGCGGCGCCCGGCGCGGAGCCTGGGGCCGAGGTGCAGGCCAGCACGTGACGGCCCTGGGCCAGCAGTTCGGAGATTTGTGCCGCCATCTGCTGCGCATACGCCGCATCGCCGGTGAGGCGCGTGGCGTCCAGCGCGACTTGCCGGTAGGAGCTGGCGGCCCGGACCTGCAGCGCCGTCATGGGCGACAGGCTGCCGGCCAGTACCAGCACGGGGCCCGTGGCGGCGTCGATGCGGGATGTTGTTTGTATTGCGGCTTGCCAATGCGCAGCCAGGGCCTGTACCACGCTGCTGGGCCCGACGGCCAGCAGGCGCTGGTGTTGCGCGCGCTGCCAGATGAGCCGGCCCACAGTGGCCAGGTGGCCGGTGTGGGCGACGTCGAGCAGAACCGCGTCGGGCTTTTGCGCCATGAGCGTGTCGAGCTGCCGGTTCAGCGCTTCGGCGTCCTGTTCGTAGCCGGGGTAATCAAGGCCTGCGACTTGCGCCAGGCCCTGCGCGGCCAGGTGCTTGCGCAGGTCGGCTTCGTGCATGGGCGTGACGGGATGCCGGCTCATGGTGGGGTGGCGGTCTATGCGGTAGATGCTTTCACCGGCGCGGGCAAACAGGTTGCCGAAGACGCAGTAGCGCCCGAGGTTCGGCTGGCCGCCCACGATGGGCACCAGTGTGTTCCCGGCGTGCGGCTGCAGGATGCGGATGGCCGCGCCTATGCTGCCGACGTGGGGTGCGCTGTCAAAGGTCGAGCAGGTTTTGTAGTGCATGACGGGCGCGCCCAGTGCGGCGAAGAGCCGCCCGACCGGTTCAAGCTCCGCCCGCATTTCGCCGGGGCTCATCGCGCGGGCAGCGCCGGCGATGCCCAGGCAGTCCAGCGGGCCGGCGCGCTGCAGTTGCGCGTCCGTCGGCAGGCCGAGAAACAGCAGCGTGCGAAGCCCTGCGCGTGCGGCTGTGGCCAGCGTGTCGGTGGCGCCGGTGAAGTCGTCGCCGTAATAAGCCACCTTGAGCCGGCTGTCGTGCAGGACCATCGTTTACTTGCCAAAGAAGGCCAGCGCCGCCGCCAGTTCGGGCGCCTCACGCGCACGGTCGGCCAGCGCGACGCCATCGCGTGCGGCCGCCCAGGCCTGGCGGATGCTGGCCACGCCCGCCGCAGGCCCGCCCGGGTGCGCCAGGATGCCGCCGCCGGACATAAAGAGCAGGTCGTCGCTTTTCACCGCCGCCCAGGTGGCAGGCACGGTGCCGGCCCATTGGCCCGACGAGAAGGCCGGCATGACGCGGTCATCGAACCCATCGGTTAGCGGCGTGTAGCAGTCGTGCGCGGATTCAATCACCTCTTCATCAGGCTGCGAGAACTTGCCTTGCAGGCCGTGCACGTGCATGTGGTCAACGCCCGCCAGGCGCCACAGCGTTTGGTAAGCCTGGAAAGACATGCCCAGCAGCGGATGCCGCGACAGTGCGCCATAGCCGTTGCGATGGCCGTGAACGGCCAGGCCGGTGTGGCGGCGCAGCGTTTGCATGCCGGAATGGCCGCACCAGTTGAGGCTGGCCATGACGCAGCTGCCGCCTTCGCGCGCAACCAGGTCGGCGTGGCGCTTCATGGCATCGGTTTCGTCGGTGATGTTGAAAGCCACCATCACGTGCTTGCCGGTGCGCTGCTGGTGATCGCGCACCACGGCCATCACGGTGGGTACGCGCTGGGCCAGCGGGGCATGGGCCGGGTCGGCGCAGACTTCGTCGTCCTTGATGAAGTCCACACCGGCCGCGCACAGTCGCGCCACCAGCTCGGCGGTTTGCGCGGCGCTGAAGCCGACATTGGGTTTGATGATGGTGCCGACCAGCGCGCCGCTGGCCACGCCGGTGGCCTTGCGCGTGCCGGCGATGCCGGCCTGGGGCATGTCGAACTGCGCGCGGTAGGCGGCGGGCAGCTTGAGGCTTTCAAGCCGCAGGCCGCTGGCTTCGCCGAGGTCGTACAGATTGCCCGAGACGGTAGCCGCAAGAGTTGGAAGATTCGCGCCTACGTTGGCGACAGGGAAGGAAATGCGCACGCGGGCACGCCGCCATGGGCCTGTGTGGCCTTTTCGTTCGAGCAGTGCATTGGGCAGGCTGGGTGCGCTCACTGATTCGAGCTCGTCAATCTGCTCGACCGTGGCGCGTGCGCGCTGGCGCAGCTCGTCGGTTTCGCCTTCCACGCGGGTGAAGGTGCCGCAGGACTGTTCGCCTGCCATCACTTCGGCCACCTGCGCGGGTGGCAGCGGGGTTTCGATCAGGTAGGTGGCTTCAAAGCGGTCGGCTTGCATGGTGAAGTGACGCTCAAAGTTTGCTGAGATCAGGAAAGGGCCGCACCGGGTCGCTGCCGTCCCAGCCTTCGCTCGACGCGCGGATCAGGTCGAACATCTTGCCCTTGGGGCCGGCGACTTCCGAAAGCTCGATCACGGTGCCGGGGTGGTATTCGGTGTCGAAGTAGATGAAGCGGCCGTTCTCGCCGACCTCGCCTTTCATCACCGGCTTGAAGCCTTGCTTGAGCAGGCGCTCCAGGTCGGCGTCGTAACTCGTCGTCCAGTAGGCGACGTGCTGCAGCCCGGTGCGGCCGGCCTGCAGGAAGTCGCGGTACATCGAGGGCACATCGTTGCGCGTCTGGATCAGCTCGACCTGGACAAAACCCGAGTTGGCCAGCGCCACCGAGTTGTGCGGTTCGTGCGATTCGCCTTTGTAGCTGTAGTTTTTGATGGGCACCTTGGGGTTGTAGAACCAGGGGCCGACGCCCAGGGTTTCGCTCCAGTACTTCATCGCGGCTTCGATGTCGGGCACGACGTAGCCCAGCTGGCGGATCTCGCCAAAAAATTTGCTCATGTTGTTTTGCTCCAGTGAAAAGGGGAGGTTCAGGTTTTAAGGAAGCCGGTGGAGAACCAGGGCACGGCTGCCACCAGGGCCAGGCCTATCAGCAGCGCGCCCATATAGGCCCAGATGTAGGGAATGCCTTCGTCGGGGTCGACCTTGCTGACCGCGCAGGCGCCGTAGTAGCCGACACCGAAGGGCGGCGCGAACAGGCCAATGCCCATGGCGAAGATCACGACCATGGCGTAGTGCACGTCATGCACACCGACCATGCGCGCGATGGGAAAGAGCAGCGGGCCGAACAGCACGATGGCGGGGATGCCTTCGAGCACGCTGCCCAGGATGACAAAGGCGACGATGGACACGGCGAGGAAGCCGTAGGCCCCGCCGGGCAGGCTGCCCATGATGCGCGCCAGGTCTTGCGAGAAGCCCGACTGCGTGAGACCCCAGGCCATGGCGGTGGCGCAGCCGATGATGAACATGATGGCGCCGGTGAGCGAGGCGGTTTCGATCAGCATGGGCATGAGGCGGCGCCATGGAAACTGCCGGTACAAAAAGAGGCCGGCCAGCACGGAATAGAAGATGCCGATGGTGGACACCTCGGTCGCCGTGGCCACGCCTTCGACCACCGCGGCGCGGATGACGAAGGGCAGGATGATGGCGGGCAGGGCGATCAGCAACAGCTTGCCGATTTCGCGTTTGCTGTGGCGCGCGACGCCGCTCAGGTCTTCATGGCGGTAGCGCCACCACACGACGGTGCAGAGCGCTGCGCCTAACACCACGGCCGGCAGCAGGCCGCCGGTAAACAGCGCGGCAATCGACACGCCGGTGACAGAGCCGATGGTGATCAGCACGATGGAGGGCGGAATGGTTTCGGTCTGCGCGCCGGTCGCCGACAGCAGCGCCACCAGGTCGCCGGGCTTGGCGCCGCGCTTTTTCATTTCAGGAAAGAGCACCGGCGCAATCGCGGCCATGTCGGCGATCTTGGAGCCCGAGATGCCCGAGACCAGGTACATCGCACCGATCAGCACATAGCTGAGGCCGCCGCGCACGTGGCCCAGCAGGCTGGCCAGGAACTGGATCATGGCCTTGGCCATGCCCGTCATCTCGATCAGCGCACCCAGAAAGATAAAGAGCGGCACCGCCAGCAGGATCATGTGCGACATGCCTTCGTCCATGCGGCCGACCATGACGAGCAGCGGCGTTGACGTGGTGAGGGCCAGGTAGCCGAAGGTGGCGAGCGCGAACGAGAAGGCGATGGGCACGCCCGACAGCACGGTGCTGGCGACGATGATGACAAAGAAGATGATCAGGTTGAGCTTGCCCAGCGGCTGGAGCAGCGGCTGCGCGAACCAGAACAGCAGGACCACGGCGGCGGTGCCGGCCAGCGCAATGCCGGTTTGTTTGAAGGTGCTGATGCGCAGCAGCCGCAGCACGGCGACGATGACCATCAGCGCCATGCCGACAGGAATCGCTGCGGCGCGCCAGGCGTTGTTGACTTCCATCGCCGCGGTGACGATGAAGCTTTCTTCATAGGCGTATTCGCCCGCCGGGTAGATCACCAGCACCAGGAAGGCGATGGAGGCGGTGATGGCAATCGTGTCGAGCAGCGCGCGGGTGGGCGGGCTCACGTTGTTAACCAGCGCCGTCATGCGCATGTGCTCGCCGCGGCGCAGCGCGACGACGGCGCCCAGCATGGACAGCCAGAGGAACATGATGGACGCGAGCTCGTCCGACCAGACCAGCGGCGAATGGAACACGTAGCGCGAGACCACGCCGGCGAACAGCACGAAGATCTCGGCCAGCACGAGGGCTGCGGCGATGGATTCCACCACAGTGCCCAGGGCGCGGTCGGCCTTGTGCGCGAGGCCGCTTAGCGGGTTGGCGGGCGGGGCGTCAGCAGCGGGTTGTGGGGAGGGAAGGGACATGGAATCTCCGGGAGGAAGGCGAGAGGATTGCGGCTGCTGGTTTTACTCCTTCCCCCGCTGGGGGAAGGTTGGGATGGGGGCCTGCGGCCGTGGCAGAAGCGCTTGCAACCGCCGCTGGCCCCCACCCCTGCCCTCCCCCAGCGGGGGAGGGAGTAAGACGTGGGAGAGCTTTACGCCAGCTTGCCGACCGACTGCTCCAGCAAGCCCCAGGCCTCGGCGCCGAACCGTTCTTTCCACTCGTTGTAAAAGCCCGCTTCACGCAGCTTGGCGCGGAAGCTATCCGCTTGCGGGCGATTGATGGTCAGGCCCTTGGTTTGCAGATCAGCCACCACGGTTTCATTGAGCTTCTTGATGTCGTCGCGCTGCTGCAGGCCGGCTTCGTTGATGGCGCGGGCCACGATGGTCTTGAGGTCGGCGGGGAGCTTTTCCCAGGCGCGGCCGTTGGCGATGAACCAGTAGCCGTCCCAGATGTGGTTGGTCAGCGAGCAGAACTTTTGCACCTCATACAGCTTGGCGACCTGGATGATGGGCAGCGGGTTTTCCTGGGCGTCGACGATCTTGGTTTGGAGCGAGGAATACACCTCGCTGAACTGCAGGCTGGCGGGCGCGGCGCCCAGGCCTTTGAACATGGAGATCGACAGCGGGCTCACCGGCACGCGGATCTTCAGGCCGTCCATGTCTTTGGCGGTGGTGACGGGCGCCTTGCTGCTGGTGGTCTGGCGGAAACCGTTGTCCCACATCTTTTCAAAGGCATAGAGGCGGCTCTTGCTGATGGCTTCGCGCACATGCGCGCCCAGCTTGCCGTCCATGGCACCCCAGACCTGGCTGTAGTCGCTGAAGGCAAAACCGACGGCGTTGATGGCGGCTACCGGCACCAGCGTGGCGATGACCAGGGCCGACGGCGTGAAGAACTCGATGCCGCCGGAGCGCACCTGGGCCAGCATGTCGGTGTCGCCGCCCAGCTGGTTGTTCGGGAAGATCTTGATCTCGACCCGGCCGTTGGTTTCTTTCAGGATGCGGTCGGCCGCCTGCTGGGCGCGGATATTGAGCGGGTGGGTGACGGGCAGGTTGTTGCCGTACTTGTAGGAGAACTCGGCGGCGCGGGCCATGGAGGGCAGGGCGGCGGCGATGCCGGCGGCGGATGCGGCGGACAGGGTGCGCAGCACGCTGCGGCGGGTGACTTCGGTCATGGTTTGTCTCCAGTTTTGTTTTGATGCATTTTGATGCATCATCGGGTGAAAGCAGCGCAACGATAGGCGTGAGGTCTTCAATCGTCAAACGGGAAAAATGATGGATTTTGATGTATGAGGGTTATCCCTGAGGGTCTGGAAGGCTCACAACAGCGGGCCCGTGTGGTCGATATTGCGCGGGCTGCGGGAGTTTCCACCGCCACGGTCGACCGCGTGCTGAACCAGCGCCCGGGCGTGCGCGGGGCCACCGCGCAAAAGGTGCTCAAGGCCGCGGCCGAGATGGATTATTTGCCGGAGACGGGCCTCTATGCCGCGCTGGCCGCGCCGCCCATGCGGCTGACCTTTTTGCTGCCCGACGGCAGCAACCGCTTTATCCGCATGCTGGGCGATACGGTGGGTTATTCGCAGGAGCACCTGACGCCCTTTAACGTGAAGTGCCGCACCGAGCTGTTTGAAAGCTTCAACCCGCAGCAGCTGGCCGCCAGCCTGCTGCAGCAAGGCAAGCGCAGCGAGGGCATTGCGTTTATGGCGCTGGAGCACCCGGCGGTGCGCGAAGCGGTGAGCGAGCTGGCCGAAAAAGGCGTGCCCACCATCACACTGATCTCGGATTTGTCGGGCTCGCAGCGCGCCGGTTATGTGGGCCTGGACAACCGCGCGGCGGGGCGCACGGCGGGTTACCTGGTGGGCCGATTTATCGGCCCCGGCGCGCGTGCCGGCAAGGTGGCGCTGATTGCCGGTTCATTGAGCTACCGCGCGCATGAAGAGCGTGAGGCAGGCTTTCTGCACGTGATTGAAGAGATGTTTCCCACGCTGCAGGTGGTGGGCCTGCGCGAGGGGCAGGATGACGCGCAGAAGAATTACGAGCAGACGCGCACCCTGCTCGAGCAATACCCCGACCTCGCCGGCATCTACAACATAGGCGGCGCGTCTGACGGCGTGGCGCGCGCGCTGAAGGAGAGCGGGCGCGAGCACAAGGTGGTTTTTATCGGCCACGGCCTGACACCTGACACGCGCGCGATGCTGATCGACGGCAGCATGGACGCGGTCATCACGCAAAGCCCGCAGACGGCGATGATGAGTTGTGTGCGGATGTTTACCAATCTGCGGGACCGGCGGGATGTGATGAGCGGGGTGGATGCCGTGCGCAGTCAGGTCATCTTTCGCGAGAACTTACCCTGAACACCGAGAATGTAACGGTTTGCTTGGTTTTATAAGCCAAATCGGGCTCTAGCCCATATGGATCATGGGCTGCTAGCTATTGATTTAATAGCGCTACGTAATTGATCCCGGTCATTTGCCAGCATCCGCCGGCCTGCCTACAATGGCCTCAGCTTGTCGGGGTGCCAAGGATGTTTCCGTGAGGAAGCTTTCGAGGCTGAGATCGCAGTATTGCGAGACCCGCTGAACCTGATCGGGATTATCCCCGCGTAGGGAACAACGCAATTGGCTCCGGAACTCCGCAGCGGCACACCCCGTGTCACCGATGGACCCCCGGCTCCCCAGCAGGCACCCCACCTTCTGGAGAACCACATGGCCAAAACCCGACTCACCGTTGACACCCAAGACCTCACGAGCCGCATCACGCGCGCGCCTTTCCCGGGCTCCGCAAAAATCTATATTGAAGGCTCGCGCCCCGACATCCGCGTGCCCTTTCGTGAAGTCACGCTGACCGACACGCTGGTGCACGAAGGCGCCGGTGAGCCGCGCCGCGAAGCCAACCCACCGCTTCGCCTGTACGACGCTTCGGGCGTTTATACCGACCCGGCTTCGCCCATCGACATCACACGCGGCCTGCCGCCGCTGCGGGGCGCGTGGATCAACGAGCGCCAGGACACTGAGGCCCTGCCCGGCATCAGCAGCGCCTACGGCCGCGAACGCCTGAACGACCCGGCCCTAGCCGCACTGCGCATGGCGCATGCGCCCGTGCCGCGCCGTGCCAAGGCGGGTGCCAATGTGTCGCAGATGCATTACGCGCGCAAAGGCATCATCACCCCCGAGATGGAATACATCGCGGTGCGCGAAAACCTGGTGCGCGCGCAGCTGGCTGAGCGCCTGGCGACCGAACGCATGCCGAAGAAGGGTCACTCTTTCAACGCAGCCATCCCTGAGCAGATCACGGCGGAGTTTGTGCGCGATGAAGTGGCGCGCGGCCGTGCCGTGATTCCGAACAACATCAACCACCCCGAGAGCGAGCCGATGATCATCGGCCGCAACTTCCTGATCAAGGTCAATGCCAACATCGGCAACTCGGCGGTCACCTCGAGCATCGAGGAAGAAGTCGACAAGCTGGTCTGGTCCATCCGCTGGGGCGCAGACACCGTGATGGACTTGTCGACGGGTGAGAACATCCATGAAACGCGCGAATGGATTTTGCGCAATTCGCCCGTGCCCATCGGCACGGTGCCGATTTACCAGGCGCTGGAAAAAGTCAACGGCAAGGCTGAAGACCTGACCTGGGAAATCTTCCGCGACACGCTGATCGAGCAGGCCGAGCAGGGCGTCGATTACTTCACCATCCACGCCGGTGTGCGCCTGGCCTATGTGCCGCTCACCGCGAATCGTCTAACGGGCATCGTCTCGCGCGGCGGCTCCATCATGGCCAAGTGGTGCCTGTCGCACCACAAGGAAAGCTTTTTGTACGAGCGCTTTGACGAGATCTGCGAGATCATGAAGGCGTATGACGTGTGCTTCTCGCTGGGCGACGGCCTGCGCCCGGGCTCGATCGCCGACGCAAACGACGAAGCGCAGTTTGCTGAACTGCACACCTTGGGCGAACTGACGCAAATCGCCTGGAAGCACGATGTGCAGGTGATGATCGAAGGCCCCGGCCATGTGCCGCTGCAGCTGGTGAAAGAAAACGTCGACAAGCAGCTTGAGGCCTGCTTTGAGGCGCCGTTCTACACGCTGGGCCCGCTGATCACCGACATCTCGCCGGGTTACGACCACATCTCTTCCGCCATGGGTGCGGCCAATATCGGCTGGTACGGCACCGCCATGCTGTGCTACGTGACACCGAAAGAACACCTGGGCCTGCCGAACCGCGACGATGTGAAGCAGGGCCTGATCGCCTACAAGATCGCCGCGCATGCGGGCGACCTGGCCAAGGGCTACCCGGGCGCGCAGATGTGGGACAACGCGGTGTCCAAAGCGCGCTTTGAATTCCGCTGGGAAGACCAGTTCCGCCTGGCGATCGACCCCGACACGGCGATGGCTTACCACGACGAAACGCTGCCCAAAGAGAATGCCAAGGTGGCGCATTTCTGCTCGATGTGCGGGCCGAAGTTCTGCTCGATGAAAATCTCGCAAGAGGTGCGCGAGTTTGCGCGGCTGAACCCGGCCACCACCACGCTGGCGCCGGCTGCGGGGACAATCCCCATCAAGCAGATCGCCACCGGCTTTGAGGAAAAGGCCAAGGAGTTCCGTGAAGGTGGTAGCGAGATTTATTCTTGATTTAATGCATCCTTTGTTCCCTCTCCTCTCTCTTATTCCCTCTCCCTCTGGGAGAGGGCTAGGGTGAGGGCTCCCCGAATTCAATGAACGTCATCTTTTCATCCGCCGCCAGCCCTCACCCCTGCCCTCTCCCAGAGGGAGAGGGAGTCATGCGGGGAGGGAAATCATGAGCACCTTGCACATCGGCATCGCCGGCGCAGGCCTGGCCGGCCGCACGCTGGCCTGGCGCCTGCTGCGCGCCGGCTGCCGCGTGAGCCTGTTCGATGCGCGCCGCCGCGACGATCTGGCCACGGCCTCGATGACGGCGGCGGCCATGTTGTCGCCGCTGGCGGAGCTGGCGGTGTCTGATGAGGCCGTGTTTGCGATGGGCCAGCGCTCCATGCAGCTGTGGCCTGAGTGGATTTCCGAGATTGAAGAGCAAGCCGGCGAGGTTTTTTTTCGCCGCAAGGGCACGCTGGTAGTGGCGCATGCGCCCGACCAATCGTCGCTGGAGCATTTCACGCGGCTCTTGCAACACAAGCTGCCCGAGGGATGCCGTGAGCAGGTGCGCACGCTGGATGCCGCAGGTGTAGCGCAATGTGAGCCTGCGCTGGCCGGGCGTTTTGGCAATGGCCTCTTCCTGGACGGCGAGGGCCAATTGGCCAACGACCAGTGGATGGCCGCGCTGGCCGCTGAGATCGACCGCCGGGGCGGGCAATGGCTTGAAGGCCAGGCGGTGAACCGTGTGGAGGCCGGGCGGATTGTGTGTGCGGGCCAGACCTATGCGATGGATGTGGCAGTAGACGCGCGCGGTGTGGGCAGCAAGGCGCAGTGGCCTGCCGGCAACCCGCTGCGGGGCGTACGCGGCGAGGTGTTGACGGTGGAGTGTGCAGGCGTGACGCTGCAACGCCCGGTGCGCCTGATGCATCCGCGTTACCAGCTGTATGTGGCGCCGCGGCCCGGCAATCGTTTTGTGGTGGGCGCGACCGAACTGGAATCCGAAGATACCGGGCCGGTGACGCTGCGTTCTACGCTGGAGTTGGGCAGCGCGCTGCACAGCCTGCACCCGGCCTTTGGCGAGGCGCGTGTGCTGCGGCTGGCCGCCGCCTTGCGTCCGGCGCTGGACGACCACCGGCCCACGGTGGAGCAGCGCGATGGCGTGTGGCATATCAATGGCTTGTACCGGCACGGCTACCTGTGCACGCCGGCGCTGGTGGATGGGCTGGTGCATCAGTTGCTGGGAAGCACGGCCACTGTGAAAGAAGAGAGAGTGACATGACAACATCACAACATTCGACACAACATTTAATGAAGGTTTCGCTCAACGGCGAGATCATTGACACTGACGCAGCCACTTTGCAGGCTTTGCTGGTGGCGCGCGGCTACCAGCTGCAAGGCGCGTTCGCCTGCGCGGTCAACAAAACCTTTGTGCCGCGGCCGCAATGGCCAACTCGCGCTTTGGAAAACGGCGACCGAATCGACATCGTCACCCCCATCACAGGAGGTTAAGCCATGGACACGCCCACCACTGCATCACCGATCGCCCACGGCCAGCCCTGGACCGTGGCCGGCACCACGATTTCAAGCCGCTTTTTCCTTGGCACTTCGCACTACCCGTCACCGCAAGTGATGAGCGACGCGGTTCGCGCCAGCGGCACCGAAGTGCTGACGGTGGGCCTGCGCCGCCTGCAGCCTGAGAGCGGCGGCGGCAACAGCTTCTGGCAGCGCATCCAGGCGCTGGGCTGCCACATCCTGCCCAACACGGCGGGCTGCCACAGTGCGGAAGAAGCGATCACGCTGGCGCAGATGGCGCGCGAGATTTTCGGCACGACCTGGATCAAGCTCGAAGTGGTCGGCGACGACTACACCCTGCAGCCCGACACCCATGGTACCGTGCATGCGGCCACGGTACTGGCCAAAGAGGGCTTTGCCGTGTTTGCCTACACCACCGACGACCTGGTGATTGCCCAGCGCTTGCGCGATGCCGGCTGCGCGGCGGTGATGCCCTGGGCTGCGCCTATTGGTACAGGCCGCGGACCGCTGAACCCGTTTGCGCTGGAGACCATGCGCCGCCGCTTGCCTGATACCGTGCTGGTGGTCGATGCGGGCCTGGGCCGGCCCTCGCATGCGGCGGCGGTGATGGAGTTGGGCTTTGATGCGGTGCTGCTGAACACTGCCGTGGCGCAGGCGGGCGACCCGGTGCGCATGGCGCGCGCCTTTGCCGACGGCGTGGCCGCGGGGCGGGCGGCGTATGAATCGACGCCCATGCCCGAGCGTGCGGCGGCGCAGGCTTCGACTCCGACCGTCGGCGTACCCTTCTGGCATGCGCCGTGACTTGCAACCACCTCCCGCTTCTTGCTCCCTCCCCCACTGGGGGAGGGCAGGGGTGGGGGCCAGCGGCGGTGGACCATGCGCTTACGCAAAGGCCGCAGAGCCCCCATCCCAACCTTCCCCCAGAGGGGGAAGGAGTAATAACCGGATCACGCCCAAGCCAGCTCCATTTGGCCGGCACATCGCTTCTTGCTCCCTCCCCCGCCGGGGGAGGGCAGGGGTGGGGGCCAGCGGCGGTGGACCATACGCTTACGCAAAGGCCGCAGGCCCCCATCCCAACCTTCCCCCAGCGGGGGAAGGAGTAAAACCGGAATGAACCCATGAAGATAGACGCATTCGCTCCCCTCATCGCCCCCGTCGGCTTTTACCCCGTCGTGCCCAATGCCGCCTGGGTGCGGCGCCTGCTGGGTTGGGGTGTGCGCACCATCCAGCTGCGCATCAAGGCGGCGGACCATGACGCGGAAGAGATCGCGTGGGAGGTCCGCACCGCGATTGCCGCCGGGCGCGAAGTGCCGGGCTCGCAGGTCTTCATCAACGACCACTGGCAGCTGGCGCTGGACCACGGCGCTTACGGCGTGCACCTGGGCCAGGAAGACCTGGACACCGCCCCCATCGCCGCGCTGCGTGATGCCGGCATACGCCTGGGCCTGAGCACACACACCCCCGCCGAGCTGGCGCGCGCCAAGGCCGTGCAGCCGTCCTACCTGGCCATAGGCCCCATCTACCCGACGACGCTCAAGGTCATGCCTTATGAGCCGGTGGGGCTGGAGCGCCTGAAAGCCTGGGCGCAGGATGCGGCGCCTTACCCGGTGGTGGCGATTGGCGGCATCTCGCTGGCATTGATGCCCGGTGTGTTGGCCTGCGGTGTGAACGGCGTGGCGGTAGTCAGCGCGGTGACGCTGGCGCAGGACCCGGAGCAGGCGGCGCGGCAGGGCCTGCAGCTCGCCGCCGCCTAAAACAAAAGGCTGCAAGGCAAAATGCCCCGCAGCCCTTTATTGGCATGAACCGGCAGCTATTAATTCGATAGCGCGGGGTAGTCGGTATAGCCCTTTTCGCGGCCGCCGTAGAAGGTGGCTTTGTCTGGCGTATTGAGTGGCGCCTTGGCGCGCAGGCGCTCCACCAGGTCCGGGTTGGCGATGTAGGGCTTGCCGAAGGCCACCAGGTCGGCGCCGTTGGCCACGGCCTGTTCAGCCAGTGCCTGGTCGTAGCCGTTGTTGACCATCCAGGCACCCTTGCCGCCGGCGTTGCGGTAGGCAGCCTTCAGCGCCTTGTAGTCAAACGGGCGGTCTTCCAGTTCACGCGGGCCGCCGGTCGCGCCCTCAATGATGTGGATGTAGGCCAGGTTGAGCGGGGCGAGCTGCTTGACCACGTAGTCAAACAGCTGCTGCGGGTTGCTGTCATGCACGTCGTTGGCGGGCGTGACGGGCGACAGGCGAATGCCGGTCTTGCCGCCGCCCACCGCGTCGGTCACGGCGCGGGTGATTTCCAGCAGCAGGCGGGCGCGGTTTTCGATGCTGCCGCCGTAGTCGTCGGTGCGCTTGTTGCTGCCGTCTTTGAGGAACTGGTCGAGCAGGTAGCCGTTGGCGCCGTGGATCTCGACGCCGTCAAAGCCGGCCGTTTCGACCGCATTGCGCGCCGCTGCCGCAAAGGTGTGCACGATGCCGGGGATTTCACCGGCATCGAGTGCGCGCGGCTCTGACGTTTCGACAAAGGTCGGCTCGCCGCCTTCGATCAGCACGGTTTTGGTTTTGGCGGTGATGGCCGAAGGCGCCACCGGCTTGCCGCCCTCGGGCTGCAGCTTGTTATGCGAGACACGGCCCACATGCCAGAGCTGCACAACGATCTTGCCGCCCTTTTCATGCACCGCATGGGTGACTTTCTTCCAGGCGTCGAGCTGCTCGCTGCCATACAAGCCCGGCACGTCGGCATAACCCTGGCCCTGGTGGCTGACGGCCGTGGCCTCGGTGATCAGCAGGCCGGCACTGGCACGCTGGCTGTAATAGATGGGCGCCAGATCCGTCGGCACGGCATTGGGCGAACGGTTGCGCGTGAGCGGCGCCATGACGATGCGGTTGGAAAGATGGAGGTCACCGGCTTTGTTGGGGTCGAATAAGGTGGGCATTGGGTCCTCTCTGGTTTCAGAATAAAAAACAGGGCCAGTTTGGCCCTGTTTCGATTGGCTTGCCCAACACGGGTTGCTGGTTTCATGCTATTTGGCATGTAAGCGTTTTGAGGTTCCTCCAGGTGTTTTGCAGCATCCCAGCTTGCCTGGTCGCGCAGCATCGCATTGAGGATCGTCAGCAGCTTTCGCATGCATGCGACC
>Ga0136846_1219436_pt1 | contig 44691 bp, 40 predicted proteins | sample HopSoiMetagenom2_FD_96841 | JGI IMG/M metagenome (GOLD analysis project Ga0136846, IMG submission 96841) | Grasslands soil microbial communities from Hopland, California, USA - 2 Assembly 2016 (version 4) | ecosystem: Environmental > Terrestrial > Soil > Grasslands | place: USA: Hopland...
ACTGCGGGATCGGTGCTGGGATCAAACCCCTCATCGATCATCACCTGACGAGCGACGACGCGCAGGTCCGGTGTCAGCACTTTGGCAACGATTTCATCAACAGGTGGGCGATGTCGATTGTCAGCTGCATCGCGATAAGAGCGCCGAGCATGATGGAGAAGTCTGCCGAGCGCCACTGTCGCCGCGATGACATTCCGGCGTAGAGGACCGTTCCAACAAGGATCGTCAATCCCTCGGCAATGAAATCAGCGATCGGGTGATCGTAGAGTTGCAAGCCGATCATCGGTCCACCGGGCCAGGTTGGTTTGTAGCCGGTGATCCAGTCGAGCAACAGGTGCGAGACTACGACGCCGGCGACGACGAGCGCGCCCGTCCAGTCGCGCGTGACCGCACCATAGACAGCGAATCCGAGCAGCGCCAGGATGAGCACCGCTGGGATCGAATGGGAGAACACCTCGTTCGGATCGAACGCGCCGAACGTGCACATCCCGGTGTCGATCCAGTCGGGAGCGTAAGTGGCGATGAGCAAAACGAGCAGACCGATGCTCGCGCGCACGCGCTTCGCGGCGAGCGCGGCGCCAACGTGACCTATGTACATCTACCGGCGGGATCGACGGTCGATCAACAGCGGCACCAAAGTCGCAATCAGAAGAGAGGCGATGAGTCGCGCAGCGTAGTAGAAGTGATCGGTCGACGTTGTCATTAACTTTTCGTAGATCCTGCTCTCCTAAGCTCTCGCTCCAAAGGCGGCGCCATCACAACGAATCGCTGAATGCACGTCAAGAATCTCGAGTGCGCGTTCTGCCATCGCGAATACGAGGCCAGACGTGTCTACAACGTTTGCGCCGAATGCGGCAAGCCGCTGCTGGTGCGCTACGATCTGAAGCGCATCTCCAAGATTCTATCGCGACAGACTCTTTATGCGAGACGAGCGGATCTCTGGCGTTACCGTGAGCTGCTGCCCGTGCGCCGCGAGGAGAATATCGTCTCGCTCGGAGAAGGATGGACGCCCCTCCAGCATGTGAAGAACCTCGGCGCCGCGGTGGGAGTCGCCGAGCTCTATGTAAAAGATGAATCGCTAAACCCGACCCAGAGCTTCAAGGCGCGTGGAATGTCGGTGGCGGTGTCGATGGCCAAGGAGCTTGGAATCCAGAAGCTCGCTGCGCCGTCGGCCGGGAACGCCGCGGGCGCGCTCGCCGCCTACTGTGCGCGCGCTGGAATCCCGGCGTATCTGTTCATGCCGCGCGACACTCCACGGGCGAACATCATCGAGTGTGAGGTGACCGGAGCCCACGTCACACTGGTGGATGGGCTCATCACCGATTGCGGTGCCGAGGTAGCGCGTCGGAAGGAAGATGAAGGCTGGTTCGACGTCTCCACGTTGAAAGAGCCTTACCGTGTCGAGGGGAAGAAGACTCTCGGCTACGAGCTCGCCGAACAGTCGGGGTGGGTTCTGCCCGACGTGATTATTTACCCGACGGGCGGGGGCACTGGACTTGTCGGGATGTGGAAGGCGTTCGACGAGATGCAGGAGCTGGGATGGATCGGTGAGAAGAGGCCCCGCATGGTGTCGGTGCAAGCGGCGGGATGCGCACCAATCGTTCGCGCCTATGACAAGGGTGAACGATTTGCGGAGGAGGTCACCAATGCGACGACCGTGGCTTCGGGGCTGCGCGTCCCCAAGGCAATCGGTGACTTCCTCATTCTCGACGCCATAAAAGAGTCCGATGGAACAGCGATCACCGTCACCGACGAGGAGCTGATCGCAGGTGCGCGCGAGCTGGCGCGCAGAGAGGGGATCTTTGCCGCTCCGGAGGGCGGGGCGTGCGTGCCGGCCCTCAGAAAGCTGATTGAGCGGGGCAAGGTCAAGCCCGATGAACGCGTCGTGCTGTTCAACACCGGCTCGGGCATCAAGTACCTCGACGCGTTCGATGACGAGGTGAAGGCGCGAACTCCGCGTCAGCAGAAGAAGAGCGCACTGGGGCCGGCGCTACGCCCTTAGGTCATCTCAATCCGACGAGCTTGTGTGTCTGGATGCTGAGACGCCAGCGAGGGTGTCCGAGGCAATAAGCGATCGCGAACTCTGTATTGCGCTGGATCTCGGGTCCGTCCATTGGCTGCAGAAAAAAGTGCGTGAACGCCATCTGCTCGAATTTCTCGGGCATCGCGCCGGCTTGGGGAAAAACGAGCTTGAGCTCGCTGCCAGTCGTTTGGACGAGCGGCGCGCCGGCCTTTGGACTGACGCACACCCAATCGAGGGATTCAGGCGCGGGACGAGTGCCGTTCGTTTCCACTGCGACTTCAAACCCGCGGTCGTGTAGTGCAGCGATCAGCCCCTCGTCGACCTGCAGCAGCGGCTCACCTCCGGTGCAGACGACGTATTTGCGTGGATCATTCCCGGACTTGCTCGAAAACGGTGGACTCGCCCCGCCTCCCCAGCATCGATCTATCGCTTCCGCAAGCTCTGTCGAGGATTTGAATTTGCCGCCGTCCGGTCCAGTGCCGACGAAATCGGTGTCGCAGAACTGGCAGACAGCGCGCGACCGGTCCTCCTCTCGCCCAGACCACAGGTTGCAACCCGAGAAGCGGCAGAAAACCGCCGCACGTCCCGCCTGCGCGCCCTCGCCCTGCAACGTGTAGAAAATCTCTTTGACAGTGTAAGTCATCGAGATGCCGCCTTCGCTGTGGCGTAGGGAATCGGATCCTCGACGCCCGCTTCCCTGAAGCCTTTCAATCGCAGCTGGCAGGCGTCGCACCTTCCGCAGGCTTCTCCACCAGGGGCGGGATCGTAGCAGCTGGTCGTCTGCGAGTAGTCGACGCCGAGCGATATCCCGAGGGTGATGATGGCAGCTTTGGATAAGGAGATGAGCGGCGTGCGAATGAGCAATCGCGTCGTGCCCTCGACGCCGGCGCGAGTAGCGAGATTCGCCATTTTCTCGAACGCGCGGATGTACTCCGGCCTGCAATCCGGGTATCCGCTGTAGTCGAGCGCGTTCACGCCGATGAATATGTTCGACGCCCCGTTCACCTCGGCGAGAGCGACGGCATAGGAGAGAAAAATCGTGTTCCGCGCCGGCACGTAGGTGATGGGAATCTCGTCCGCATCGGCGGCGGACGGCGTGAGATCTCGATCCTTCGGAACCGGGATGTCGGCGGTGAGGGCAGATCCGCCAAACACTGTAAGATCGATGTCGACGATATGGTGCTCGCGCGCGCCCTCGCGCTCGGCAATTCTCCGCGCCGCGTCGATCTCGATCGAATGACGCTGGCCGTATCGGAAGGTGAGGGCGTGAACGGCAAAGCCCTCGCTCTTCGCGATCGCGAGAACGGTGGTCGAGTCGAGTCCGCCGCTCAAAAGGACGACGGCGTTCGACGTGGCGGCGGGAGAGGTTTTCTGGCTCACGGGTGTCCGTGAAAGCTACAACCCGGCTGGCCGTAATTGCTGCCGGCCGGCCAGGCAGTCAGATTGACTTTACAGCGCGAAACGGTGTTGGCTCGTAATGCGACGGGACGATCATCCAACGCTGAATTCCTTGGGGGGAATGCACGTGAGTACTGCGAGAACGCTCTACGCGGCGGCGACGATTCTAACGATGGGATGTGCGAGTGCGATGCAGACCGGGCCGACCGGCGGGACTGAACCGGCGATCACAGCGCGTGACCTGATGACGCGGCTGTACATCTTCGCCGACGATTCCATGATGGGGAGGCAGTTCGGGACCGAGGGCAACCTCAAAGGCACCCAGTACATCGCCAACGAGCTGGCGAAAATGGGAGTTCAGCCGGGCGGCACTGGCGGGACCTACTTCCAGGATGTGCCGGCGTTCCGGGTCGCCCCGGTGCCAAGTGCGCAGCTGATTCTCGACGGCGCGCCGCTGGTGTTGGGAACCGACTTTATCACCAGCTTCCCCGCGTCGGGTCGTGCGATCGTCGTCGATAGCCTGCAAACCGTCTACGGTGGCGACCTTTCGGACACCTCGACGCTCATCACGCCGGCTCAGGCAGCGGGGAAGGCCGTGTTGCTGGCGACTCGCACACCGCTGCAACGGAATCCGGGTCAGATCCTGGCCCGCTACGCCGGCGCTCGCGCGATCCTCACCATCAATGATCCCACGACCGTCCGGCCCTACGGGATCACGATGTCGACCGACACTGCGCCGGCAAGAGTGAATTTCGTGGTATCCCCGGCGACGGCCGCCCGAATCTTCGGCAGCGATCCTCTTGCTTTGCATGCCGGGACTGCTGGCCATACGCTCCGATTCTCGTCTATTGGATTCACCCGCTCGTCGGCTCCGGCACGAAACGTCATCGGCATCATCCCCGGCAGCGATCCCGCGCTTCGTGGCGAGTACGTGGCCATCGGCGCCCACAACGATCACCTCGGCATCCGTTACGCCGGTCCGCTCGATTCGGATTCACTGCGCGCCTATAACACCATGGCCAACAGGATTGTGGAAGCGCGGACCCATGCGACGCCTGGTACACCGGGTGGCGGACTGACGCCAGCGGAGAGAGCGTCGATTCATGTCAACGTCGACAGCCTGCATCGCATTCGGCCGGCGCGCAGAGATTCGATCTACAACGGTGCCGATGATGACGGCTCGGGCTCGGTCGGCGTGCTTGAAATCGCGGAAGCGTTCGCCAAATCCGGAGTGAAACCGCGCCGTTCGCTGCTTTTCGTCTGGCATACCGGAGAAGAGGCGGGCCTGCTCGGCTCGCGCTACTTCACCGACAACCCGACGGTTCCGCGCGATTCGATCGTCGCGCAGCTGAACATGGACATGATTGGCCGCGGTGGTGCAGCCGATTTTGTCGGCGGTGGTCCGACCTATCTGCAGCTCGTTGGCTCGCGTCGGTTGTCGACCGAGCTGGGCGACATTGTCGAGGCGGTCAATCGATCCGAGTCGCGGCCGATGCAATTCGACTACGCTTTCGACGCGAACGGTCATCCCGAGCGCATCTACTGCCGCAGCGATCACTACAACTATGCGCGCTACGGCATTCCGATCACGTTCTTCACGACCGGCCTGCACATGGACTATCACCAGCTAACCGACGAACCCCAGTACATCGATTACGTGCATATGCGCGACGTCGCTCAGCTCGTGCACGACATCGCGCTCGATGTCGGCAATCTCGACCACCGCGTCGTGGTCGATAAGCCCAAACCCGACCCGCGCGGCGCCTGCGTTCAGTAGCTCTCTAGACATTCTCGCGCCGGGGTCGCTCGTTTAGGATCCCGGCGCAGGTCAGTCGGCCGGAGTCCCCTCCGAGCGTAGCGCCGAAGAGGATCCGCGAGTCTCCCGACCTCGCGATGGACTAAACACGCGCCCACTCGCAGCAAAAAAGTCGCTTACGCGACTTTTTTTACGAACGGCGGCTGAGGACTCGGCGGAGTGAATCGAGGATGGGGTGACTCGGCTGGGGCGACGGCCGCCGGAGGTACCTGCATCTCGGTGGTCGCCGCAATTTCGGCGGTCTTGAGCTCGCCGACGAGATCCTTGAGCGCGTGACTGCCGTGGAACAGCTGCGTCGACGCCATGCTCATTTGCTCGCAGGCGGCGCTCTGCTCCTCCGTCGACGCGCTCACCTGCATCGCGGCGGTAGCATGGCTCTCGGCCGTGCGGGCAACGAGTCCGAGATTGGCAGCGGCGGAATCGACAGCCCTCGCATTTTCCGTCGCGGCCGTGGTTACCGCGGACGCGGCAGCACGGGTGCGCTCGGCGGCGGCGAGGATGGTCGAGAGCGCGCTATCGAGCTCGCGGCTCACCCGCTCGATCTCGCCCACCTGCGTGACGCCCTGTTCCATCGCCTTCGATGTAGCGGCGACACGAGTCGTTACGCTGTCGGTCATCTTCACTACATCATCAGCGGCCGCCTGGGTCTGGTCAGCCAGCTTTCTTACTTCCCCCGCCACCACCGAGAATCCTCGGCCTGCTTCACCAGCGCGCGCCGCCTCGATCGCCGCGTTGAGCGAGAGCAAGTTCGTCTGCTCTGCAATTCGGCTGACCGATACGACGAACTTGTTGATCTCATTAGCGCTCGTATTGAGCTCCCGCACCTGACCCGCCGCCTGCTCGACAATCGTACGCACGTCGAACAGAATTTTCAGCGCTCGGTCGATCTCGATGCGCTTCGATTCCGCTTCGGCTTCGATAGCGCTGGCGAGACCGTGCACTTCCTGCGCGCCGCCGACGAGGTTGTCGCCGCGGGTTCTGATTCCATCGAGCGCTTCGTTGACCTGACGCAGCTGCGCCACCTGCGATTCCGCGCCGTGGGAGACCTCTTCCACCGCGTCGGCCACTTCGCCGGCGGAGGCGGAGATCTGCTTCGATGCCGACGCGAGGTCGCTGGCCGATTGCGCGACTTCGTCGGCAGTCTTGGCGGCGCCAGATGCTATTCGAGACAACGCCATCGTGGCGTGATTCATCGCATCGGCGAGAGTGCGGAACTCGCCCGGCATATCGCCTTCGGTGCGTTGCTGAAGATCGCCGTGACTGAGTTGAATGGCGTGTTTGACCAACAGCCGTAGCGGGCGACCGACCGCGCGACCGGTGCGTGCCACGATCATCATGGCCAGCAGGGTCGCAACGATGACGACCGCGATAAGGATCCGCGAGCGCGCCGACGCCTGTCCGCGCAGCTCGGCGGACATTCCCGCAAGCTGCTGCGCGCGGGAATGCTCGAGGCCGGTGAGCTGTTCGAGGAGGCCCGGCACCATCTTGCGAGCCCGCTGCGCCTCGGCGTGGGCTTCATCGAGGCGACCGAGATCGGTCAGTCTGTGCGACAGGGCAAAGGATGCTTCAACCCGAGCCAGCGTCGTGTCGATTGCGACAGTCCGTCTGATCTGCTCGGCCATCGCATCCTGGCCCATAGTGAAAGTCCGATGCAGCCGGTGTGCTTCCCAGCCAAGGCGACGGAAATCACCGTCGGATTTCGCGTCCTGATCGCTCAGGTACGTGTTCGCCGCCTGAATCTCCTGCGTGACGACATTCGAGAAATCGGATGCCTGCTTCGCGTCCTGCTGCGCATCGGCGAGGGTCTTGGTGACCTGATCGGCCATGGTGTTCATCGAGAACCAACCGACCGCACCGGCCGCCAGCATCAACACTATCAGGAAGGAAAAGCCAACCGTGAGAACCTGGCGAATCGTCTGGAATCTGAAGGGCGCCTTCATTTCGCCTCCGCCACCGTCAGCTCGCCCTGGTGGGCGCGGAAGACCTTGAAGCGAATGCCGACCGGATCTCCTGTGTCCTCGAAATAGGTGGGACCGGTGAGCCCGTCATACGCCGTCTCACGATTCAGCGACCGCAGATAATCTCGGATGGCGCGCCGGTCGGCTCCTTTCTCCTTCAGAGCCTGTGCGACGAGTTTGGTCGCGTCATACGCGAGGGCAGCGTGGGCGTCGGGTGGCGTATTGAATTTCCGGGTGAAAGCAGCGACAAAGGCGCGGGCCTGCGGACTCGGATCTTCCGGCGTGAACGACATGCCGATGTAAGCGCCTTCGGCCGTCGCGGTGTCGGTGAGAATGCCTTGCCAGCCGTCACCGCCAACAAAAACGGGGTTGAATCCCTGACGCTTGGCTTCCTGCAGAATCTTGAGGCCGGAGGCAACGCGTCCGGCAACGAAAACGATCCGCGGCTTGCGGGTCTTGAGGTAGGCTATGTAGGGCTCTGCCGTCGCCAGATCGGCGTTGATCGGATCGAGACTCAGAATGTCGCCGTGAAAGGAGCGACGGAACGAGTCGGCCAATCCGCGGCCGTAGGTGTTGTTCTCATATAGGACGGCGACGCTGGTCTGCGAGCGTTGACCGAACTTCGAGGCGAAATTTGCCAGCGCAATACCGTTGAGTGAATCGCTGGAGATAATGCGAAACACCCAACTGGAGATCCCGCTCAGGTCTGGAGATGTAGCGCTCGTCGCGATGGCCGGCATATGTCCGTCATATACGGGCGCCGCTGAGAGCATCCCGGACGAATTCACATGTCCGATAACCGCCGAGATCGATCTCGTGGCGACGAAGTCCTGGGCAATTCTGGCGGCGACTGTACCGTCGCCCTCGTCATCCCGGCTGATCAACCGGAGCTGGTGTCCGTTGATGCCGCCCGCCTTGTCGATCTCTTCGATGGCGAGCTGAATGCCCTGCAGGTTCTGAAGACCGTAACCCTGCTTCCAGGGGCCGGCTGCTCCAACGATGTAGGGCTCTTTGGTAGCGGCGCATCCCGTCAATGCGAGAAACACGGCCGACCACGCGGCTTTGGACAGCAACTTCCCCCTCCCCATTCCCGATCCGGGCTTCATGTCTCCGAATTGACGAGGCCGAAGCTCTACCGGTCACTGATTTCAGCTCGTTCAATCGGAGAAACACCGAACCTTCGAGCTGCTCAGATGCGAGCCGGAGGCTGGCACCCAAACTGCCTTTTAGAGGGTCGGGGCCGCCTTCGAAGGCGACGGAGCGCTGACGACTGGAGAATCGGGAATGAAGGTATTGGTGACAGGAGGGACGGGGGTTGTCGGACGGGCGACCATTGCCGGACTCCTCGAGCAGGGCCATACGATCCGTCTATTGAGTCGGAACGCGGACGAAGACGCTCCGGAGTGGGTCGACCAGGTGGAGTTCTGGCCTGCCAGCATATCAGATGGCGCCGCGCTCCGGGGTTGTGCTGAAGGCTGCGACCTGGTCATCCACGTCGCAGGAGTCATGGAAGAATCGCCTCCAGACGTCACCTACGAGAGCGTCAACGTCGAAGGAACCCGACTGATTGTCCGCGAGGCCGAGCGATGCAAGGTCGGCCGATTCATATACATATCTTCTCTGGGGGCGGAAGCGGGTACCTCTCCTTATCACCGCTCCAAGCGCCGTGCGGAGGAGGTCGTGCGAGGTTTCGCCGGTGGCTGGATAATTCTGCGCCCTGGCAACGTGTACGGCCCTGGTGACGAGGTAATCTCGCGCCTTCTAACGATGGTGCGGTCACTACCAGTCATACCGGTGCTCGGAACCGGCGACGATCAGTTCCAACCGGTCTGGGTCGAAGATCTTGCAGCCGCCATTGTCGATGCCGTACGCCGCACAGATCTCCATGGCCGCACACTCGACCTCGCCGGTGAGGAGAAAATCAGCCTTAACGAGATGGTCGACGCGCTCGGCGAGATCACCGGCCGCACCCCGACTCGCGTTCCAATCCCGTCATTCCTCGCTTCTGCCGGGATAAGTCTGGCGGGACTGGTCGGCGTCAAAGTGCCTGTGACCGAGAGTCAGCTGACAATGCTGGCTGAGGGCAGCGTGATCAGGACACCCGGCACCAACGCGCTGACTTCAGTGTTTCGGATCAAGCCGACACCACTCGACAGCGGTCTGAGAAAGCTGGCCGATGGCATGCCGGAACAGACGCCCGATCAAGGTGTCGGGATGCTGAAGCGAAAGCGCTTCTGGCTCGAGATCGTAGGTAGCCCCCTCACACCGCAGGAGTTGTTTGCGCGGTTCAGGGTGCGGTTCGCCGAACTCGCTCCCGCCAGCATGAACCTCCGTGCGGAGCCGGGGACGCCATCAATGCTCGATCTCGGGACAACCATCACGATGGCGCTTCCAGTTCGCGGGAACGTTCAGGTCCGCGTCGAAAAACTCACATCGAATGAGGCCGTTCTGGTGACGGTTGCGGGCCACCCTCTGGCGGGCGCGATCAGGTTCCTTTCCGAGCAGATAAGCGATCGGATTCGGTTTCAGGTTCAGATCTACGACCGGCCTGCGAACCTCGCCGACTGGGTCGTGATGCGCACCGTTGGCGAAGGGATCCAGGCGTCTTCCTGGGAAGAGCTGTTGGAAGCAATTGTGCCCGAGAGCGGCGGAGCCGCGGTGTCTCCTATTAAACATGAAGAGGAGAGTCTGACGGAAGACAGGGCGCTCCTCGTCGAGGCGTGGCTCAAGGATCTCATTACCGAGCGGAAGAGAGGCAGCCAGACCCGAAAGTCCACCTTTCACGTCACCCCGCAGACCGATCAAGCGTCCTTTAGTTAGCCCCCCAAAAAGGGGTTCTAGAGTGTTTCTCCAACGCTACGCTTATGCATCTGCGGTCAATTCTGACAATCACCGCATTATTCCTTGCCGGCGCTCGCACGAGCGCGCAGGAAGTGCGAATCGAAGTCTTCGAAGCCGGCACCGGTCAGCCGATAGTCGGCGCCAACGTCTCGCTCTACGATTCAGCCGGAACGATTCCGCTCGGTGGTGGATTCAGCGATCAAAACGGGCGAACCGAACTGCGTGGACAAGGGAAGGGCGCATACCGCGTTAAGGCCGACAAGGTCGGCTACGATACGTGGACATCCGTGCAACTGCTCCTCGGTGAAAAATCCGTGCTTGTTCGGGCGGCGATGGCTCCGACAAGAAATCCATCCACCGTGGTCGCGCACAACGAGACTGCCTGCCAGCTGCTCACTGGCCCAGGCACCGCCGCCGGCGACCTGTGGGCTGAGATCAGGAAGGCGCTAACGGCAAGCGCCATGACCGAAGCGCAGGGACTCGTGCCGCTCGATGTCGACATATATGAGCGCGCGCTCGATCGGAACCTCGGAATCGTCGCCGAGCACGTGGAACAACGGCCACGCATCGCGCGTCGTCCCGCGTTGGGGATCTCATGGGATCAGATAGACACGACTCGACGCGGTGACGCGTCGAGCACCGAAGTCTATAGAGCGCCCGATGCGGCAACGATTCTCTCCGACCAGTTCGTGAAATCACACTGCTACGCGGCAATTCGCGGCTATGGCGCCGAGATGGGACTGACCGGACTCGAATTCAAGCCGGCGCGCGTTGCGGGTCTGCCCGAGCTGACAGGCGTGCTGTGGCTGGATCCAAAGGACAATACGCTGCGCTCTCTCAATTTCGATTACATCAATCTTCCGATTCCGCTGAGAGTAGCGCGCACTACCGGCCGCCTCGAATTTCAGCAGTTGCCGAGCGGGCAGTGGATTGTGCCGCGCTGGTACATCAGAATGCCGCGAGTAGTGCGAGTCGCTTCAAACGATCCACGCATCCCTTCTCACGACAGTCTGCTCGGCTATCAGGAAGTGGGTGGTGCGGCGCGGCCAGCGGGCAGCGGGGCGACGGCACGCAACGCGTCAGCAACGACAGAAAATGTCGCGGACGTCGATTCACCGTCGACCGAGAATCACTCGTCGATCGTCGGGGTGGTGTTTGACAGTACCACAGGCAGGGCATTGCCCGGGGTCATAGTCTCGCTCGCTGGTGGAAAATTCAGAACTACGACTAACTCTGGCGGCCGCTTCGAGCTGACTGTCGATGGCGCGATGAATGACACCCTGGTGTTCGAGCATCCACGCCTGAAACTGTTCCGCGTCCCCGAGAGAAAGCAGATCATTTCGATTCCGCCTGGTGCTCGTGGTCAGGCGCTGGTGCTGGTTCCTTCCTACGCAACTTTGCGCGGACGCCTTTGTGGTCGGAACGAGACGGGAACCGAGGCGCAGGGATTGATGGCCGGTTACGTGGTCGATGCGGCAGGGAAGCCGATTGGAGGCGCGCACGTTTGGGCATCGTGGGAGATCAACTGGGTCGAGCAGAACGGTCGACTCGTTTCGACGAATCAGCAACGCACTGTTGAGACGAACACCAACAGCGACGGATCATATCTGATGTGCGGCCTCACTCGTGGCGCGCAGATAACGGCGAAAGTTGGAATCGCTGGTCGCAACACACTCGAGGACCGCCTGGTGGTACCGGCCACGCTCGTCCTGGAGCATGACTTCCGGTTCGGAGCGCGATAGCTGCGAAGCGGAAGACTGGCGAGTCAGTCGCCGGTCGGGACGATCGCCGCTCCTTCGACCATCAGGATGATCGCGCGCTCGTTCGCGCGCGTGCGATGGACGATGCCCTTCGGCACCACGAAGCCCTGCCGTTCGGAGAGCTCGACGGTGCGATCCTCGAGGTCGATGAGAAACTTTCCTTCGACCACATAGAAAAACTCATCGAGATCGTCGTGCTTGTGCCAGTGGTATTCGCCTTTGACGACGCCGAGCCTGACGACGGAATCGTTGACCTTGCACAAGGTCTGGTTGTACCACTCGTCGCGCACCGCGTCTATTAAAGCAGGACCGTCGATGACTTCCAGCGGCGGATACCTGACATCGAGATGGGTCGCGTAAGGGAATTCTGGAGTCATGCTGAAACAATAAACCCTTACGAGCACGTAGGTGTCTGATAGTTCGTAGCACCATGCAAACGGCCTTCGTGCCGCTGAGCTAGCGCACCCCGAGCGATCGCAGACGCTCTGACCTACACGCGGCCCCTGTGGAGACAGCCCTCTTCACAGGGGCACTCTGCATCTAATGACGCCGGTGGTCGCTATGACATACCATGTCTATAACGACCGCGCTGGCGAGAATGAGAACGGTATCCTCTCCGTCGGCGACATCTATCCCGTAAGTGTCAGTCCAGCTGAACCATTTCTTGGACGCCGTGGCAACGACGCGATCTCCACGAGTGAAGGTGTACTCACGGTCCAGGAAATTGCCCTCTGCCTCGAGATCATCGGGACCCGGTACGTCGACGGTGAAGCGATGATGGATGAACGAGAAAAGCTCGCGCTTGACTACCGCGAGCAGATCGGCGCCGCGCCACAGCTCATAGGTTGGCCCCCAGTTGAGGAGCCGCTGATCGATGAACACGAGCTCGTTCCCTTCAGTGTCCTGAAAGGAAAGCTTGTCGCCGAAGCTGAACAGCTTGCCTTTCACGAAATACACGTCCTTTTCGGTCTCGTCCTTGATCGAGAAGGAATCCGCAAGGGAAAAGAGCTTCTGACTCATGACATAGCGCATCGGTTATTGCCTCACATCGCGTTGTAGAACCCTGAAGTAAGCCGTCCACGGCCCGACAGCTTCTGTGTACGCCCGCGTCATCGTCCGCGTGATCTGTGCGATGTGCGACAGATCGTGGACCACCCAGGTTGCGAGGAGCTGGCGCATCGTCACGTCGCCGAACTCGGGATGTTCGCCAGTCAGCTCCATGTCCTTCTCTTTGAGGTTCCAGCCGCGCAGCGTCGCGACGTTCTGGGCGCGCAAAGTTTCGAATTCAGACAACAGGTCGCGCAGCGGACGCGGTGTCTTGATGTCGGCGAACCGGTCGAATGGCTCAAATCGGCGATATTTTTCCTGCCTGAGAATGATTCGCGCCCGGGGAATCCAGTCGGTCTGTTCACCGTTTATAAGATGCGCGACGACCTCGCGCGGGCTCCAGGTGTCCGGCCCTTCGTCGACACGCGTCCATTTCTCCGGTAGATCGCAAAGCAACTCCGAGATCACCGAAGGCGTGCGCTCGAGAATCGGAATAGCTTCTTCGAGGTCAAAATCCATCCGTCACTCCATATTCGACTGCCAGGTCGAATGATACGCTACCGCCGCACTCTCAACTACTTTTCTGTCTCACCCGTAACTTCGGCGGGAGCAGTCGGCCCACCGATCGTGACCCCAGTGGAGCGAGAATGAAAGAACGAATGCTGATGTGCGTCGCCGGTTTGTTGCTCCTCGTCTCAGCGCACGACTTGTCGGCGCAGGCCACCGCGACTGCTCCTCCGCCGTCGACCCGCGCCCAGGCCGGAGCCGTCGTCAGGGCTCCGGAGCGCGCAGTCCGGCGCGACATACCGATGACCAACATGATTCGGCGAGCCTTTGCAGCGGGCACACGTGATTCGACAGGGCGTCCGGGGCGCAATTACTGGCAGCTATGGACCGATTACAAGATCACCGCGCGCCTGGATTCAGCGACCCAGACAGTTTCCGGTCATGAAGTAGTCACCTTTCGCAACAACAGTGACTCGGCGATGAGCTCTGTTGTTCTGCGACTGGACCAGAACGTCTTCAGAGCGGACGCCCCGCGCGTTCCTCCCAGAATGGATGATGTCACCAACGGCATGATCGTCTCGCGACTGGCCGTCAACGGCCAGCCACTGCCGGTGGCTGACACACGCGGGGATTCAATTCCCAACACGCGCCGCCGCACGACGCCATTATCGCAGGTTCTCCGTGAGACCTCGGCTCGCATTCGCCTGCCGGCGCCGATTCCTGCCCATGGCAGCGGAACGGTCGAGGCGGACTGGAGCTTCAAGGTTCCACGGTTCGAAGGCCGCGGATATCGCATGGGACGCTGGGCCGACACGCTCTATCAGGTCGCGCAATGGTATCCACGCGTCGCCGTCTTCGACGACTTGCGGGGATGGGACACCGATCCGTACATGGGCGACGGAGAGTTCTATAACAACTTCGGACATTTCGATGTCAGCATCGATGTTCCATCGGGGTGGATAGTTGGAGCAACCGGCGTCCTCCAGAATCCGGCAGAGGTGCTGACTCCGACCGCGAGAGAGCGCTTGTCGCGCGTGCTTCAGTCAGACTCCACAGTAAGAATCGTTACCGCCGCGGAGCGTGGCGCGGGGAAGGCGACAGCTTCCGGAACGAACGGCAGACTCGTTTGGCACTTCGTTGCGGACACCGTTGGAGATTTCGCCTGGGCGACGGCTAATCAATTCGTGTGGGACGCCGGTCATGCGAACATCCCGGCGCGCGGTGCCGTGCCGTTCAACATCATGTATTTGCCGGGACACGCGCAGGCTTTCGCCGAAGGCCCGCACGTCGTCCAGCACGCGCTCGAGTATTACTCGAAGCTCTGGATGCCGTACACCTTCCCGCAGCTCACCATGGTCGACGGCCCCGAGCTGGGAATGGAGTATCCGATGTTCATCATGTCCGCCGTATTCGCTGCCGATCACGAAGTCGGACATGAGTGGTGGCCGATGATGGTCGGCGTCAATGAGACATGGTACGGTTGGATGGACGAAGGCTTCAATCAGTACATGAACATTCTTTCGGACGCCGACATCGCCGGGAAGCCGTACGTGCTGGATAGCCTCGGGATGTCCTACGGTTCCGTGAGCGGAAATGAGATGGAGCCGCCGCTGATGTGGGACGGCAACTTCGCGGGCCCGATGTACGGATTCCAGGCCTACGGAAAAGCGCCGCTCATGCTTTCTGCCCTCGGCGGTGTCGTCGGCGATTCGGCTGTGTGGCGGGCGATGAGCGATTACGCAAAGGTTTGGCGATTCAAGCATCCGTCCCCTTGGGACTACGCGTTCTTCATGGACAACGCGCTGCATCAGGACCTGGGGTGGTTCTGGTACTACTGGCTCTTCACCACCGAGCGAGTCGATGAATCGATTCAGGGCGTCCGCACCACCGGCGGCCGAACACTGGTAACCGTGCGCCAGGACGGCGAGATGCCATCCCCAATCATTCTGAAGGTGCAGTTTGCTCCGAGCGGTGCGGCCATCAAACCAATCGCGAACAGCAAAATGGTAGATGCCAACACCGCGATCGTCACCTACCCCGCTGATGTGTGGTTTGGCGGAAGTCGTACTTTTGTCGCCAATCTGGATTTCGGAGCCCGGCCCATCACGAAAATCACACTTGATCCGAACGACAGATTTCCCGACCGGAATGCAGGTGACAACGTCTGGCCGCGCGACCCGTCGGTCATAACACCGACTGGTAACTGACGATGTGCAAAACACGTCTGGGTGGCTATGCGATTCTCACCATGGCGATCGCGCTGTTCTCGTTGTCCGCGGCTGCGCAGCAGGCACCTACCGTAACCGCTGCCGATTACGCGCGCGCGGAAAAGTTTCTTCGTGAGAGCGTCATTCCTCTCGTGTCTGGAGTCGTCACGCAGCCGGTTTGGCTGAGTGGCGAACGGATTGGCTATCGCAGTCCGGCCCGCGGCGGCGGCAGCCAGTTCATCCTCGTCGATCCGTCGAAAGGCACGCGCGTCGTCTGCAGCCCCGAGACGGATCGTTGCGGGGGAGCGCTCGACCCGCGTGAGGTTAGCCGTCTCATGCCCGGACAACGGGGGGGTGGAGGACGGCCCGAGTCGATCTCACCTGATGGAAAAAAAGCGGCGTTCATTCGCGGCTTTAATCTTTGGATGCGCGATGTCGCGACCGGCCGCGAAACGCAGCTCACCAGCGATGGTCAAAAGGATTTCGGCTACGCCACCGACAACGCCGGCTGGGTGAGAAGCGATCGACCTGTGATGGTCTGGTCCCCGGACTCGCGCCGGATTGCCACTTTCCAGCAGGATGAGCGGAACGTCGGCGATATGTATCTCGTCACCACCAAGGTCGGTCATCCGGAGCTGCAGGCGTGGAAGTATCCTCTGCCCGGCGACAGCGTGATCGCCATGATCCAGCGAGTGGTGATTGATGTCGATGCTCCGCGAGTCACCAGGCTGCAGATGCCGCCGGATGCACATCGATCGACGCTGTGCGATCATGTGGTCTGCCGAAACGGCGAAGGCTGGACCGACGTGCAATGGTATCCGGATGCATCGCATGTGGCGTTCGTGTCCACATCGCGCGACCACAAGCACGAAGTGCTGCGCGTTGCCGACGCGAGTACCGGAGCCGTGCGGGATGTGTTGCGCGAAGACGTTGCGACCCAATACGAATCTGGAAACGGCGCGGTGAACTGGCGCGTTTTACCGGCCTCGAATGAAGTGATCTGGTTCTCGGAGCGCGATGACTGGGGTCAGCTCTATCTCTACGACCTCGGCACCGGCCAGCAAAAAAACAAGATCACCAACGGTGAGGGGAACGTCGGCCAGATCCGGCGGGTCGATGAAAAAAGCCGAACGATTTATTTCGTCGGCAACGCAAAGGAGCGCGGTCGCGATCCTTATTTCCGGGATTTCTACAAAATCCGCATGGACGGAACGGGCCTCGCCCTGCTCACGCCGGAAGATGCAGATCACGACATCTCGCTCGCGCCGTCGGGCCAGTATTTCCTGGACAGCTATTCGCGACCCGAGGTCCCTCCAGTCACGGTAGTGCGCGATCTCGACGGCAAGCGGCTCACGACGCTCGAAACAGCGGACATTTCACGTCTGACCGCGACCGGCTGGAAGCCGCCGATGCCGATCACTGTCAAGGCTCGCGACGGCAAGACGGATCTCTACGGTCTGATGTACGCGCCGACGAATCTCGATCGGTCGAGAAAATATCCGATCGTCAATCACATCTATCCGGGTCCGCAGACGGGTAGCGTCGGCGGTCGCAGCTTCTCTCCTGCCCGTGGCGATGCGCAGGCGCTCGCCGAGCTCGGCTTCGTGGTGGTTGAGATCGATGGCATGGGCACGCCGTGGAGATCGAAGTCGTTTCACGACGCCTACTACGCCAAGATGGGCGATAACACTTTGCCCGATCAGGTCGCCGCTATGAAGGAGCTCGCCCAGCGATTTCCCTACATCGATATAAATCGTGCCGGCATCTATGGACACTCGGGCGGTGGGTTCGCCGCCGCCGACGCGATGTTCCGGTACCCGGATTTCTTCAAAGTCGGAATCTCCGAGGCCGGTAATCACGATCAGCGCGAGTACGAGGACGATTGGGGTGAGCGTTACCAGGGATTGCTGACGCGCGCGCCGGATGGCTCGGACAGCTATGCGCCCGAGGCGAACCAGATCAATGCGAAGAATCTGAAAGGCAAGCTACTCCTCGCCCACGGAACGACGGACGACAACGTCCCGCCCTACAACACGCTACTCGTCGTCAACGAGCTGATTCGCGCAAACAAGGATTTCGATTTGCTGCTGCTTCCGAACCGCGCTCACGGCTTTGGAAACGAGCCGTACATGGTGCGCCGCAGGTGGGACTATTTCGTCAAGAATCTCCTCGGAGCGGAGCCACCGAAAGAGTACCAGATCGGAGGAGCGCGATAGTGAAACGACCCGCCGACGGCCTCTGGCCGGTAGTCGTATGTGGCCTCTTAGTCTTAAGCGCCTCGAACATCTCTGCCCAAACGCAAACCGTATTCACTCACGCCGACACCATCCGCGGCTCGAACACGCCCCAGCGCTCCTGGTGGGATGCGACTTTCTACGATCTCCACGTCAAAGTAAATCCGACTGACAGCAGCATCGTCGGCCACAACGCTATCACCTACCGCGTCATCAAGCCCGCGCGGGAGATGCAGATCGATCTGCAGCTGCCGCTCGTTGTAGACAGCATCGTGCAGGACGGAGTCGAGCTGAGCGCGCGTCGCGACAGCAACGCGTTCTTCGTCACGCTCGTCGCGCCCCAGAAGGCGGGCGCGAGAAAAACGATCTCGGTCTACTATCACGGCAAACCAACAGTCGCCACTCGTCCCCCGTGGGACGGCGGATTCGTCTGGGCTACCGACAGTCTCGGCCGCAAATGGGTCGTCACCGCCAACGAAGGACTTGGCGCCAGCGTCTGGTGGCCGAACAAGGATCTGCTCGCCGACGAGCCGGACAGCCAGCGAATCGCGATCACAATGCCCGATTCTCTGTTCGATGTGTCGAACGGGCGGCTGCGCAACACCACGGCAAATGCGGATGGAAGCACCACCCACGAGTGGTTCGTGAAGAATCCGATCAACAATTACGACGTCGCCGTCAACGCCGGACACTACGCGCATTTCAGTGACACCTATCAGGGCGAGAAGGGAAATCTCAGCCTCGACTTTTACCCGATCGATTATCACGTCGACACCGCGAGAAAGCAGTTTCAGCAGGTGAAGCCGATGCTTCAGTGCTTCGAGAGCTGGTTCGGTCCCTACCCGTGGTACGAGGACGGCTACAAGCTCGTCGAGACTCCACACCTCGGCATGGAGCACCAGAGCGCCGTCGCTTACGGGAATCACTACCTGAACGGCTACCTCGGTCGCGATCGGTCAGCGACTGGGCACGGACTCCTCTGGGATTTCATCATCATCCATGAGAGCGCGCACGAGTGGTGGGGCAACAACATCACGATGAAGGACCAGGCGGACATGTGGATCCACGAGAGCTTCGCCACTTACGCCGAGGGGCTTTTCACCGAGTGCCAGCAGGGGAAAAAAGCGGGCGCCGAATACACCATCGGCCAGCGCAAGATCGTTCGGAACGATAAGCCGATCATCCCTGCCTACGGCGTGAACGCGGAAGGCTCCGGCGACATGTACGACAAGGGCGGCAACATGCTGCACACCATTCGCCAACTGGTCGACGACGACACACGGTGGCGCGGCATCCTCCGCGGACTCAATAAGACATTCTGGCACCAGACTGTGACTGGCAAACAGGTCGAGGATTACATCAGCCGTGAGTCGGGCATGAATCTGAGCAAGGTCTTCGACGAATATCTGCGAACCGCCACGATCCCCGTTCTCGAGTACAAGCTCGAGGGGCAGAAGCTTTCGTACAGGTGGACCAACGTCGTCCGCGGATTTGCGATGCCCGTCAAGGTGACGACCACGACCGGCAAGCTTGGATGGATCCGTCCGACCGAGACCTGGAAATCATCTGCAGTGAAACTGGACCGGCCTGAGGATTTCCGCGTCGACGAAAATTTCTACGTCAACACACGGGATATCCTCAAGCCGGTCGCCGATTCAACTACCGGCCGTAGAGCCCAGTAACCGTCGCTGTCGCCAGTTTGTTCGCGTTGAGATTGAAGCCGACCATCGCCGAAGTCGCGTTGCCCGGAACGTCGAGCTTGTCGACCTTGAGCGCGTAAACTTTGAAGTGATAGTGGTGCGGCTTGTCGCCGGCGGGCGGACAAGGCCCGCCGTACCCCTTGGTGCCAAAGTCGGTCATCCCCTGTTGGCTTCCTTTCGGCGCGTTGCGTCCGTTGCCCACGCCCGCCGCCAGACCCGTCTCCGATGCCGGGATGTTGTACATCACCCAGTGCCACCAACCGCTGCCCGTCGGCGCATCAGGATCATACGCGGTTACGGCGAACGACTTCGTTCCCGCAGGCGCATTCGACCAGTTGAGCGCGGGCGAGATGTTCTGGCCCGAGCATCCAAACGAGTTGAAGACGTGTGCAGCGGTGATGCGCCCCTTCGATTCGAGATCAGGCGCGCTCAGTTTAAAGCTCGCCTTGGCCGAGGTTCCCTTTGCCTTGGCTTTTGCAGCCTGTCCTGACGCTGCGGTTGCTGCGAAAAACATTGCCGCGGCCACGATTGCCGCCGCCCTGTGTCCGTGCGATGTGACCATTACCATCCTCCGGTTAACGGAACTCGTTTATCTCCACACTGCGAGAATTGCTCCCGCGAGCATGAAAGAGACGAGGTTGTACAGCGAATCGATGAGCCAGAGCTGCTTCGGCTTGCCGGAGAACAGAGCGGTGGCGTAACTGGTGCTCGCGACGAAACCGAGCCAGAGAAAAAAGCCGAGTATGGCACCGTGGTGCGCGCCTATCGGATTGCCGGCGCCGATGTGTCCGATGAGCGCCGTCATCACCAACGCCTGAAGAAATGCGCAGACGAAAGCCGCGAGGTACATCAGCGGCATGTTGGACGCGGCGGCCTGCGCTCGCATTTGTTCTTCGGTTCTGTTCTGGAGCGCGATCCAGCGTTTCGCGAACAGCATCGGCGAATACCACAGACCGCCGAGGACGAAGATGACGATTGCTGCTACCAGCACTGCGAGGTAATTGATCGCCGGAAACGGGTGCATTGCGATTCCTCCGTGAGTTGTTCTAGAGGCGGGTGGGCCGCCCAGAATCTACGACTCGCGGGCGAGTGCTGCAGCAGTGCAAACCAGCCGAATGGCCGCGGCGGCCGCCGCTCCATCGGTGTCCGCGGCGGGATCGTATGCGGTGAGCGCAACTCCGGCGATGCGAAGGGTCTGCGCGATTTCCGACAGCGCGTAGTCCATGTCGTCCAGGGTGAGGCCACCGGCGACCGCGAACGTATTGGCTGAAGCGACGTCGGAGTCGATTACATCGAGATCCAGATGAACGTAAACCTGATCGACGTGCTCGTTGACCGAGCTGAGTGCGCGTCGCAGCCCCGCACGCAGCGCACGTGATTCTACGACGCTGACGTTCGATTCGTCGAGCAGCGCGTGCTCCAGAGCATCAATGTCACGGGTGCCGACCAGACACACTTGTTGGTCGGAGAGCGGCTGAAAATCGGGCACCGTCGCGGCGATAGTCTTCCAGCAGCGACCGGTAAGCATCGCGACTGCAGTCCCATCGAGAAAGCCGCTGGCGGTGGTCTCCGGCGTGTTGAAGTCCGCATGGGCGTCAAACCAGACGACTCCTGTCGAAGCGTTGCCCAATCCGGCGAGCGTACCCACGGCGGTGTTGCAGTTTCCCGCCAGCACGATCGGCAACCTGTTGACTTCGCGGGCTTCTCGTACTGCGATGGAGATCATCCGCATTAGCTCGAAGGCGGTTCCGATCTCAGCCTTCCAGGAATCCGCGGGAAGCTCGGCGAGCTTGACGTGCACGTCATGTCCCGCGTCGCGAAGCGCTTGTGGCAGGCCGGCGGCGAGAAGCGCTTCGGGGCCCGCGCCCATTCGGGCGCCACGATTCGCCGAATCGTAAGGAACGACCAGTAACTGGATTTCCATGCGGTAAAGCTAAGCGGATTCGGCTACCGCAATTCTACGGGCGCTACCGTCCGAGACGTGCCCTCGCGGCACGCGCATGCGCGGCAAACGCCTCGGCGTCAGCGGGGGGAAAGCTCTCCATGAGTGGACCTTTGCCGATCTCTACGTCGCGGAAAACTTCGTCGCCGTTGCCGCGAATCAGCTGGAGCCGGCGATCTTCATACTTCGCGTCAGCCAGATCACGGAGGTGGTAGGCGATCCCGTGATCGAAGAAAGGAACCAGCGCTCCCAGGGCCATCCGCGCAAAGAGTTTGGTCGCGGCGCTCTTTATTGTGTCAGTCGCTTCGCGCGCGTTCATCCGCGCCAGGCCGCGATCCGTCATCTGCACCACGATCGTTGTATCCATCAACAGGAGCGACGCCTGTCCGTCCCGACTGACGATCGCGAAGCGCGCATGATCCGCCGTTTCTCTGTCGACCACATGCGCGACGGAGTCCGGCACGTGGACAGAGACGTGGATGCCAGACGTGTCCTGCGCAAACAGCGGCACTGCCAGGCTGGCTGCGATTGAAAAAGTCGCCAGCACTCTGGCGGCGTTGCTGAGTTTCACCGGTCGCTCCCTGGGAGTGGCTTTTCTAGTCCTACGACGCAGGTCGGTCGGAGGTTTCGTGCTGCCGGTCGGCAGGACTCACTCGAAGTAGATATCCGGAAACTGCTTCTTCAGCGCCACGAGTTTCGGCTTGTCATTGATGACGATGTAGGGCTGATTCGGATGCTGCTCCAGGTAGTGCTGATGGTAATCCTCGGCGGCGTAGAACGAAGGGAGCTTGGCAACCTGGGTCACAATTGGCGCCGAGAACGTCTTGGCGGCGGTCAGCTGCTTGATGTAGCTGTCAGCAACCTGCTTTTGTCGGTCGTTGCGATAAAAAATCGCCGAGCGGTACTGCGTGCCGTGGTCGGGCCCCTGACGATTCAGCTCTGTTGGATCGTGCGCCACCGAGAAGAAGATCTGCAGCAGCTTACCATAGGATACGACGGAAGGATCGTAGATCACCTCGACCGATTCCGCGTAACCCGTGTCGCCGGTGCTCACCTGCTCATAGGACGGGTTCGCCAGCGTCCCGCCTGCATACCCGGAGATTGCGCGCCTTACGCCTTTGACGTGGTCGAACACCGCTTCGATTCCCCAGAAGCAGCCACCCGCGAAGACCGCTGTGTCTTCGGCTGCGAAGGGGGCGAGCTCGCTACCCACTGCAGGTTCGGCGACCGGCGCAGTCGCTGCGTGGGAAACACCGCTTGTCAGTCTGGCTGCGAATAGCAGGATTGCGACGGGGATGATCATGATGGCGGCGTAGTTGAGAAAGCGATTCATGGGTGATGCTCCAGTCTGTATTGAACCGTTCGTATGTACGTTTTGTTCCCTGCTGTCGCGGTGCAAGTGCCCCTCGTGTCAGGTGAAAATTGGCGGCATCCGGCGTTCGCTGGCCCGGCGGAATGGGTAGCTGCGCGCGAGTCGCTGGTCCAACGCCGGGTTTGGCGGGTTATCGCCTTCCAGGAAAACCCACTCGACATCGACGAACTCGCTGCTCTGCCACATTCCGATGCCGACCTGCCTTTTAAGGTCGAGCTCGTGCTTCGACGCCATCGCCAGGCTATCGAGCGCTTCCAGCGATCGCTCCAGGAACTCTCGCATCAGCGGGACTATCAGGAACCCACACCGCCGTCGTGTGGAGATGATGCGCAGCGGTTGCTCGAACCTGTTGGCCCTTACCGCTTCGAGTGCGGTCCGTATTTGTTGTTTGAGCGCGCGCAAGTCATACCACCCCAGTAACGCCAGCTCGGTTAATATCTCATAACTGTGAGTCGTCGCATCATGATGGGAAGCGGTCTCGTCGTAATGCGGGTCGTCCTCTTCGTCGTCTTCCTCCTCTTCATCGTGCGTAGACAGCTCGGCCGCGAGGTTGTCCAGCACGAACGAGAATTCGCTGGCCGTCGCCCCTCCACGCGATCGAGCCGCGCGTTCGAGACTCGAGTTCGGCGGCGACGAGAAATCCTCGAGCAGATACTGACCGATCAGCGCCGTCTCACTCACGGCGGTAGAAGGCGGATCCCAGCCAAGCAGAATGTCTCGCCGGAACGCGAAATACTCCACGAGCTCGGCCGGCGTCACGAAGTGCTGGCAGATCTCGAAGTAGTCGGTGTCGCGCAGGATGTGCACGAACCCGCCGTTTCGGTATTGCTTGAACCGCGCGGCGCGAAAAGGTCGGGACTTCGGCGGAACACGATAGATGACGATGCCTACCAGCCGGTCCGCTTTCGACGGAGTTACCGTCATGCGTTGACCGAAGGCATTGACGATCGAGAGACTCGTATAGCTGGAAAGCAATTCGCGCGTGGCCTGGACCCGTCTGACTCCTTTTCGCACCACCTGTCCGCTGACCCACTTCTCGAGATCTCCGGACTTCGCGACCACTTTGTGCTCTCGCTCCCGCAGTTGGAAGATCAATCCGATGTCATCGACAAGCAGCACCCGGTCCGCGAGCTGCGATTCCTTCTCGGCCGTCGTCGGAAGTTGATTCGTCCCAAACGAAAAGGCGCGCATGAAAACGTTGGAGTGCTGCTGGGCGGTGAAGTCGTGAAGGAGACTTGTCGGCTCTTTCGCGGCCTCTTTCACTCGCCCCCGGGCTAGAATCGTCTCGCTCGTCGTTCCCATGCCAGTAGAAGAGCTGCGCCGACGAGGCCGGTGATAATGCAGATGAGATAAATCGTGCGCACGCTAACCAACCCGTACAACGGATTGGCGTCCGTGAAAGGCCGAAACGGACGAATGTCCGGGTGCATTATTCCGTCGAGCACCGAGTGAAGGATCCCGCCGAAGATACCGCTCGCCGCAGCGATCGGCATTCGGATTTCCGCGCCGAGGGCTTCCGGAATCGCATCTCGCGGCCGGAGGAGACGGATGCCGACACGGGACACGATTAGTCCGCACAAAAGGCCGATCAAGCCGCCGAGCAGGAAGGTGTGTGCCTGGCGGTGTACGGGATAATCGCCGCGCAGCAGATGGTAGCCCGACTCGATGTCGATCACGATCTGCGTGACCGAGTACGCCGCGACGGAGAACTGACGCGGTGCGGCCGCCTTGACGAGAAGGCCGGGCCCGAAGTGGAAAGGAGTTGCCGGCATGCGCTAAGCCAATCTATCGGGGCGTAGAGTGATGCCGCGAGTGCATACGCGGCATCACCTTCGAAAACTTACAGGGTTGGCTTGATCACCATTCCGGCGATGATGATGGCGAACAGGATCAGGTAGATCAGCTGAGCGTTCCGCAGACGCTGGAAAGCAACAGCGAGCGCGGCCTCTTCGGCCGACTGTTCTGATGTTAACGCGAGCAGCTCTATAGCGCGTTTTCTAATGACAAGTCCTCCGAACACGCCTTGCACCAGCACTCCGGCATAACCAAACCAGACCCAGAACGTGTTGTAGCCGATGTTGCCGAGCCAAACCATGGTGAGCCCGGTGAGAAGAACGAACCCCGCGGCTGGGCCAGCGACTCCCTGAGCATACGCCAGGGTTTGCTTCAGAAAGACTGCCAGCAGCGCACGATCCTTTTCTCTGGCAACCTTCCAGAGCGCGATGACGAGGCCGGTGAGGCCGCCGAGCCAGATCACCACTGAGAGAACGTGGATGTACTTCAGCACTCCGTACCAATTCATTACTACCCCGTGGTTGTCGTTAACTGCGCTTCCGGCATGTCGAAGCTCAAAGCATTTACTGCAACCGTTCTGTTGCGGTTAAGACCCTTCAAGTTGAGAGCGCTCAGACTACTTGATCGGCCACGTCCCCCCAACTGCTTTGTAAACCGCAACCAAAGCCGTGGCTGCCGCGGTGTGTCCCTGCACGAGCTGGTTCTGCGAATCGAGCAGCGTTCGCTCGGCGTCCAGCACCTGCAGCAGATCAGTCAGGCCCGCCTCGAAGCGCTGCTGCGCGAGGTCGGCGGCCTTCGCGCTGGATTTCACCGCGTCCTCGAGAATCGCCAGAGTGGCGTGCGCACGATCGTAGGTCACGAGCGACGCCTCGCTTTCCTCCAACGCGTGGAGCACGGTAGCGTTGTAGGTCGCCTGCGCCTGATCCTGACCAGCCTCGGCGACCTCTACGCGCTGCCTCACCCTTCCGACATCGAACAGCGGGATCGTCAGCACCGGTCCGAACAGCAGTCTCGAATTGTTCGACTTGAACAATGAGTCAAGCGACGCGGCCATGTAACCGGCGCGCGCGCTCAATGTCACCTTCGGCAAATACTCCGCGCGCGCTCCACCTACGAACAGTGCGCTGGCAGCGAGCTCTCGCTCGGCGCGCAAGACATCAGGTCGCCGGCGGACGAGCTGCTCGGGCGAGCCCACGTAGAGTGTGTCGGGGAGTTTTGGAAGCGAGCCTGAGTCGAGAGCTGCGGCAGGCAATGCGTCGGGCGCGCGACCCATTAGGACCGCCAGCCTGTTCTTGTCGATGGCGATCTGCGATTCAAGGCGCGGCGTCGCCGCCAGCGCGAGGTAAAGCACGGACTTCGCGCGCTCGGTGTCGAACGCCGTCCCTCGGCCAGCGGCCAGACGGTCCTCGGTGAGCTTCACGATCTTCCGCTGCGTCGCCGCGAACTGCTGCGAAACTGCAAGCTGGCGCTGCGCGCCGCGCAAATCGAAATAAGTGCGGGCCACTTCGGCGGCGACGCTCACCTGCACGTCCTCGAGACCGTGCTGCGACGCTTCCGCGAGAGCGCCCACTCCTTTCACATTGCGGCTGACACGGCCGAAAATATCGACTTCCCACGACGCATCGAATCCGGCGTCCCAGTAGGTCTGAGTAGGAAGTCTGCTGAGCCCGGGTGTGACGGCGGTCGAAAGCTGGGTTACCTGCGTGCTCCCAGTTCCCGTAATCGTAGGAATCAGGTCCAGTGCGGCGAGATGCTTGGCAGCGCGGGCACCGGTCAGCCGCGACTCGGCAATGCGCACGTCCATGTTGGCGCGCTGTGCTTCACGCACCAGTTTCGCCAAGGTCGTGTCGCCCAGCTCCGTCCAGAAGGGAGTCGACAGAGCGGCGCTTACGCGAACCATGCTCGAGGACGCGTCCTCGGCTGGCGAAACGGCACGGCCGTCAGCCGCGCCCGGCGCCGCGGTGCCGAGAGTGTACGACGCGGGCACGGGAACTTCCGAAGTGCGATACGCCGGTGTGCCACCGCACGCGCCGAGCAGGAGTGCACTCGTCGCAATGAGAACTTTATACATGACTGCCACCCTCTTTCTCCACCGCCAACGCCGGGCGCCAGGTGTGGATTGGTTGTACGTCGTCAGGAATTGCCACCGGCTTGTCGAGGTGTCTGTCTGGATGTCTGTCGACAAGACCGCGGATGCGAACATAGAAGAGCGGGGTGAACACGAGGCCCAGGAACGTCACTCCGAGCATTCCGGAGAACACGGCGATTCCCATCACCCGGCGCATCTCCGCGCCGGCACCGCTGGCAACGATCAGCGGAACGACGCCGGCGATGAAGGCGAAGGACGTCATCAGAATTGGACGCAGTCGGATCTTCGCCGCCTCGAGCGCCGCCGTATACCGATCCGCACCCTTTCGCTCGAGATCGCGCGCGAACTCGACTATCAGGATCGCGTTCTTGCATGCGAGTCCGACCAGCACGAGAAGCCCGATCTGGGTGAAGACGTTGTTATCGCCACGAGTCAGCCACACGCCGGCGATCGCCGACACAAGACACATCGGAACGATGAGAACGATTACGAGAGGCAGTGACCAGCTTTCGTACTGCGCGGCGAGAACCAGAAACACCAGCAAAATGCAGAGCGGGAAGACGAGGATCGCGGTGTTGCCTGCCAGCTTCTGTTGATAGGTGAGCTCGGTCCATTCGTAGCCGACGCCGTTTGGCAGAGTTTCGTTGGTAAGTGCTTCCATTGTCTGCACTGCCGCACCGGCACTCACTCCCGGCGCCGCGCTGCCACTGATGTCCGCGGCTGGATAGCCGTTGTAATGGGTGACCTGGTCGGGGCCGTACGATTGCTTCATCGTCAGCACTGATCCGAGGGGCACCATTTCGCCGCGACCATTGCGCACCTTGAGCTGAGTAATATTCTCCGCGCCGGATCGATAAGGCGCATCGGCCTGCGCGATGACCTGATACGTACGGCCGAACTTGTTGAAGTCATTCACGTACTGCGATCCGAGATAGATCTGCAGCGTCGAGAAGAGGTCGTTGAGCCGGATGTCGAGCTGCTTCACCTTGTCGCGATCTACGTCAGCGAATAGCTGCGGCACGTTGATCTGATAACTGGAGAACTGCCCGGCGAGTCCCGGAGTCTGGTACGCTCGCCCCAACACGGCTTGTGCGGTCGCATAGAGCGTCGAGTCGCCAAGACCTGCTTTGTCCTCGAGCATCATCTTGAAGCCGCCAATCGCACCCAAGCCGTTGACGGCCGGGGGAGGGAAGACGGCGACGAAAGCGTCCTGGATGCTGGAGAATTTCTGGTTGAGCGAGGCCAGTATCGCGCCGCTCTTCAGATCCTTGCTCTTGCGCTCCTCGAACGGCTTGAGTCCAATGAAAATGATGCCAGCGTTGGGCTTGGGTCCGAACGAGCTGATCGAGAGTCCGGGGAATTCGACAGCGTGCTCCACTCCCGGCTCCTTGAGCGCAATCTCCGTCATCCGTCTCACCACCGACTCGGTCCGATCCAGCGACGCGGCGTCGGGAAGTTGGGCGATTGCCACGAGGAATCGCTTGTCCTGGCTCGGCACGAATCCCTTTGGGACCCGGGCGAAACCGAGAATTCCGACGAGGACGAGAATGCCGTACGCGGCAAGGGCGACGATCGACCGGTGGGTGACTTGCTGCACCGCTCGCCCGTATCGCGCCGATCCGCGACTGAACAACCGGTTGAACGGTACGAACAACCAGCCTAGCAACCGGTTCATGATCTTTGTTGGCGCGTCAGCCGGCGCATTGCGCGGTTTGAGCAGCACCGCCGCGAGTGCGGGCGACAGCGTCAAAGAGTTGAACGCCGAGATGAGCGTCGAGAACGCGATGGTGAGCGCGAACTGGCGATAGAACTGTCCGGTCAGGCCGCTTATGAAAGCGACCGGAACGAACACCGCGCACAGCACCAGGGCGATGGCGATGATCGGGCCGCTGACCTCCTCCATCGCTCGGTGACTTGCCTCGAGCGGCGACAGCCCTTCCTCGATGTGCCGCTCCACGTTTTCGACAACGACAATGGCGTCATCCACGACAATGCCGATAGCGAGCACCATTCCGAACAGCGACAGTGTGTTGATCGAGAAGCCCGTCGCCAGCATCACGGCGAACGTTCCGACGATCGAGATCGGCACCGCGGCCAGCGGAATGACCGACGCCCGCCACGTCTGTAGGAAGAGCACCACCACGATGACCACCATCAGGGTGGCCAGCAGCAGAGTGTAGATCACCTCGCGAATCGAATCGCGCACGAAGAGCGTCGGGTCGTATACCGCGGACCAGTCGACTCCTTCAGGGAAACGAGTTTTGAGCTCCGCCATCCTGGCGCGAATGCCGCTCGACAGGGCCAATGCGTTGGACCCCGGTGCCTGGAAAATGACAATGGCGACGGCTGCTTTGTTGTCGAGCAATGCGCGCAGAGAAAACGTCCCGGCGCCAAGCTCGATCCTCGACACATCCCGCAGGCGGGTAACCTGACCGTCAGCGCCCGTCTTAATGATGATGTTTCCAAACTCCGTTTCGTCGGCCAGGCGTCCGTGTGCATTCACGGTGAGCTGGTAGGCGACCGGATCGTTCATTGGCGGCGCGCCAACGGTGCCGGCTGCCACCTGGAGATTCTGCTCCCGAATCGCCTGTACTACATCGGCGGCTGAAAGTCCGTGCGATGCAACGCGATTCGGATCCAGCCAGACGCGCATCGCGTAGTCGCCGGCGCCGAAGACGATTACCTGTCCCGCTCCGGGTATTCGCGACAGCTCGTTGCGGACGTTGAGCAATGCGTAGTTGCGCAGATAAACCGGGTCATAGCGGCCGTCCGGCGAGAACAGGTGGACGACCATCGTGATGTCTGGCGAGCGCTTCTCAGTGATTACACCGAGCGCGCGCACTTCCTCCGGCAACCGCGCCACCGCTTGCGCCACTCTGTTCTGTACCTGCACCTGCGCCAGATCGACGTCGGTGCCGATCTCGAAGGTGACGGTCAGACTCACCGAGCCGTCGGCGGTGGACGACGACGTCATGTACAGCATGTGCTCGACACCGTTGATCGCATCTTCGAGCGGTGTGGCAACGGTTTGGGCGAGCACCGTTGGATTCGCGCCAGGATAAATGGCGCGAACGGTGATGGTCGGCGGCGTGACTTCGGGATACTCGCTGATCGGAAGGTTGCGGACCGAGATCAGGCCCGCCGCCAGGATCACCAGCGACAGTACGACCGCAAAGATCGGGCGGTCGATGAAGAATCTGGAAAATCGCACTTGATTGGCTCGGAGAAGGTTGTGTCGTTACCGCGCTGCTGGCGCCGGGGTCGGGCTTTCGGCGACCATAGCCGCATTGGTGGCGGCGACCTTCATTCCGGGCCGGACCCGCATCAGGCCGTTGATGACGACGCGCTCTCCGGGCTTGAGCCCTGAGTCCACTGTGCGAAGTCCGTCGAAGAGGCGCCCGATAACCACCGGTCTGTACTCAACCGTCGTGTCAGGCTTGAGGACGAGCACGAACTTCCGGTCCTGATCCGTTCCAATGGCCTGATCCTGAACGAGAGTCGCCGTGTGGCGGTCGCTGCCGAGGAGCCGCACACGTGCGAAAAGACCCGGTGTGAAGACGCGATTGGGATTTGAAAGGAGCGCCCGAGCGCGGATCGTCCCCGAAGTGCCATCGACGCGGTTGTCGACGAAGTTCAGTCTGCCTTCGTGCGGAAATCCCTTCTCGTTCGCGAGACCGACCAGTACAGGCCGTCCGTTCGCGGTACCGGCCGCTGTGCCCATGTACTTCAGGTAGGCTTGCTCGTCGGTGTCGAAATAGACGTAGATCGGATCCAGCGAGACTATCGTCGTGAGCAAGGTCGGCGACGGAGCCCCGGCCTGAACGACATTTCCCGGCGTGATCTCAGCTCGTCCGACGCGGCCCGAAATCGGGGCACGCACTACCGTCCATTCCAGATTCAATCTCGCCAGCTTCACCGCAGCCTCGGCAGCGCGAACCTGAGCGTCGCCTTCGGCCTGGCCACTCGTACGCGCGTCCAGCTCCTCGCGTGAGATCGCCTGGGTGTTGACGAGTTTCTTGGCGCGTTCGACTTCCATGCCGGCGAGCTGATTACGAGTGCGGGCCTCGGCGAGCACCGCTTCGGCGCGGGAGACTTCGGCTTCGTAGGGGCGCTGATCGATGACGAACAGAACGTCGCCCTGATGGACAGTTGCGCCTTCAGTGAATCCGATACGCTGTACGAACCCGCCAACGCGCGGACGCACCTCGACCGAATTGACTGCTTCGAAATGTCCGGTGAACTCGTCCCAGTCGGTGACGACCCGCTCGATCGCTGGCGCTACGGTTACCTGCGGCGCCTGCATCTGCGGGGTGTCTTTGTGACAGGCGGCGCACAGTGTGAAGATTGCAGCGGCGGTCCATCCGCCGTTGTGAATTCTGATGGAAGCGGATCTGGCGCGTGACAGGGTGGAACTCATGTTGCACTCCATTAGCGGTAGGCGACTGCTCGGAATTGACTGTAGCACTGCATCATTGTTCATAGTATGTTACCGATCGGTAACATCCGTAAGCACCCCAATGTTACCGGTCGGTAACATTGGAGTCAAGAAGGGGTAGAACCTATCGTGCAAACAGATATTCACAAGAACGGCGCGAAAGCGAAGAAGCGCGGGTCGGCCATGCCCGTTCGTGAACGGATTCTGGTTGCGGCAGGTGATCTCTTCCACAGGCAGGGAATTCGTGGCGTCGGCGTCGAGGCCATCGCTGAAGCCGCCAGAACCAACAAGATGACCCTCTATCGCTACTTCGAGTCGAAGGATGAGCTGATAGCGGAATGGGTGCGCGGCATCGTCGCGCACAAGGAAGAGGAGTGGAAGGATCTCACCGCCAAACACGTCGGGAACCCGCAGGCGCTTCTCCAGGACTGGAGTCGCCGCACCGCCGCCAAGCTCCGGGCGATGGAGGAGCGAGGCTCCGCGCTCGGCAATGCGCTCGCCGAACTCCCTGACCCGGAGCATCCGGCCAGGCGCGTTATTCAGGATCACAAGATCCGGGAGCACAAACGCGTCGTACGGCTCTGCAAGGCTGCCGGTTTCCAGGATCCCGTTCTCGCCGCCAACCTCTTTTCGATGCTCCTCGAGGGCGCCCACTCCTGCGCGCAATGCATTGGCATGCGCCAGATCGGCGAGCACCTCGTTCAGGTCGTGGACCTGATGGTCGAGAACACCCGGCAGCAGCGGCTGCTCGCCGAGTATCCAACCGCGCTTTGAATCAGGGATTGACGAGCTCACATAAGATCGTCGTTCGGGCCGCGGGTAAATCGACACGCCGGCGGAAAAGCCTTTAAGGCAACTGGACGGGTGCGAGCAGTTGCAGTTGTTGTAGCGAGTTCAGAGATGCCAGACTGGCATCACCGTCCTGCCTAAATACAATTCAACCCATGCCAACACACGAAACCCTTTCCCTCTGGGAAAGCTTTTACGTCATCGTCGGTTCTTCAGCAGGCGCTTTGACGGGCCTGCAATTCGTCGTAATGGCGCTCATCCCGGAGTCGAGTCAGCGCGCGGGCGAGCACGAGATCAACACTTTTGCGACGCCGACGATCGTGCACTTTTGCGTCGTCCTGCTAGTCGCGGCCATCCTGAGCGCTCCGTGGCCGAGACTCGCGGAGCCGGCGATCGCGATTTGGGTCTGCTCCGCGCTTGGGATTGTCTACACTCTGATCGTCCTGCGCCGCGCCCACCGGACGACCGAGTACAAGCCGGTGCCGGAGGACTGGATATGGTTCTGCATTCTTCCACTCCTCGCCTACGTAGTGATGGTCCTCGCAGCGGGATTTCTTTTGAGCTTCACGGCGGTCGCGCTGTTCGGAATTGCCGGTGCGGCGTTGCTGCTTTTGTTCGTCGGCATCCATAACGCGTGGGACAGCGCCACATACATCGCCCTTCATACGCAGCACGGAAGATTGGCGGCGGAAAACGAATCGCGGCGCTCCACCCCGAGCTGATGGTATCAGCGCGGAGGGGCTGAACGGCCGTTCCTATCTGCGGGTGGCCAAGCGCTGCCCGACGTAGGAGGCCCAGGTCGTCCCGTGTCGCTGGCCGGAGTTTGAAAGGACCACCACGACTGTCCCGTCGGCGAGGATGCGCGCGATGCTGGTGTTGCGCGCGTCGCCACTGCCGGAGTGCATCACCTCCGAAACCTTTCCGCCTCTGACGTAGATCCGCGTTCCATATCCGTAGTGGATCTCGAACGGCGGCTCGCTGCGCACATGCATCAACGGCGATTCGAGCTCTTTGCTTTCAGTGCGGCCGAAGAGTTTTTCCTCGTGTATGGCGGTGACCCACCGGTAGATGTCCTTCGCGGTGCTCTGCATCCCGTTGGCGCCCTTGTGACCCCAGTCGAGGACAGTACCCTGAAATCCGGTTGATCGCATCTTCGCCGGAGTTAGCAGCTCGCGCTCGATGTAGTGTTCCCAGGTGTCTCCGGACGCAACTTCGATGATGGCTGCGAGCAGTTGATAGTCATCGTCGGCATACCGATAGTGAGTTCCCGGCGGGTACTCCAGACGCTGGGCGAGAATCGCTGACACCGCCCCCTCACGGCGCACTATACCGGTGCCGGCGGAATGCCCGGCGAGACCAGACGTATGCGTGAGGAGATGAAAGACGGTAATCTCCCGCTTCTGTTCCGGCAGGTGCGGGAAGAACCGCGAAATCGGGTCGCTGAAGGAAACGCGATGCTGCGAACGCAGCCTGAGAATCCCGGCGGCCGTAAACCCCTTGGTCATCGAAGCGATGTTGAACTTCGTGTTGACCGTAATCGGTTTCGAAGTCGGCTGCGAGTAAGCTTTCTCGAAGATGATCGAGTCGGCTCTGGCGACGAGCACCACGCCCGCAAAACCACTGTCGCGTTGGGTGCGGACGATCGCGTCGATCCGCGCGGCAGACTGGGCACCGCAGGGTAAGACAGCGAAGGCGAGGGCGAACCAGACGAGAACCCTCGTCATCCGATTACAGCAGGATTACGACCGCCGTCAGAATCACCGCCGTGATCACCGACTTCACGTACACGGTGCTCGCCTGCCGACGTACCTGACTGAGCTCCGCGGTATCGGAAATTGTTTCGGGCCCGTTGTCCATGTCGCGCTGACCGCGCGATGCCAATCGCACTCACGTTTTGTCGCGCGATTGGAAGAGGCCAAGCGCGCCGGCGTAGAACACCAGAATCAGCGGCAGGCGCCATAGAAGTGGCGCGTGGACCGCAATCAGAAGGACCGCGATCACCGCTCCAGCGACCAACGCCACCAGCCCGAAGACGACGCGTTTGCGCTGCTCGCCCGCGCCGATATTCGCGATCTGTTGTCCTGCAGACGCCATATGATTTCCTCGACTGCCACCTAAGGGTGGAGGTCACGCCCTATCGGGTCAACCCTATTGTCTGCTGTGTAAGAAAAGGACGGTGGCGCGCTCAGTTACGCAGGGCCGCAAGCTCCGATCCGATGAGCTGAAGCGCTTTTTCGACCAGCGCGGCATTACCTGATTGGTGAATCCAGCTGCTCGCGCCGGATGGATGCGGCAGTGGTATCGCGACACCCTGGCCACCGATGTAATCGACGGCATGCCTGGTCCCGATCAGCTCATTCAGTGGCAGCTTGGGCAGGAACCGCTCGATCGCCAATCGTCCGACGGGAATGATCACGGCCGGCTGAATGATACGCAGCTCCGCCTCGAGCCAGTCAGCGCACTGCGACTGTTCTTCCCGGGTTGGAACGCGATCTCCTCGCCCGCTCGGATGCGCCCCAGGGAAGCAACGTGTGATGGCGGAGATGTAAATCAGCTCGCGAGCTGACTTTTCGTCGAGGCCGGCACGCGCCAGCCACCGAAAGAGAGTGCCCCCAGCGCGGCCGGAGAACGGCACCCCTCCTTCCGCTTCCACTTTGCCCGGGGCTTGTCCGACCAGCATCGCCTGTGGCCTCTTCGCGCCGGAAACAATCGGCCGGATGCCGTTGCCAAGACTGCAGCGCCGGCAGCGGAGAAGTGCGTGGCGATGAAGGTCGAGATCGGATTTCGGTGCGGCGGATTGTCTGGCGGCAGGTTGTCTGGCGGCAGATTTCAGGACGGCGGGCATGTCCCTTCTACCCTGCCTGGTTCACCAGGTCCCTCATCCGTGATTCGTCCAGCTCGTCCCATGCCCCTTCGTTATCGGGCATGCGCTTTCGCAATTTCAGCGTCGCGCGCGCACTGCCGCCGGGCGAGACGATCGATGTGATGCGAGCGTGCACCTCGTCGACGCCGGTCAACGTGATGATTTCCTGAACGTTGCTCTCTCGAACTCCACCACCGGCTACAATGCCTACGCGTCCCTCAGCCTGGTTGACGAGTGCACCGATTCGGGACGCGCCCTCGAGAGCGGTGTTGGCGCCGCCGGATGTAAGAACTCGAACGACCCCAAGGTCGATCAGTTCGTCGAGGGCGTCTCCCGGATTCGTTACGTGATCGAACGCCCGGTGGAACGTCACTGGGAGCTCCTGCGCAACCCGCACCAGCTCCCGCGTTCGGGCGCCATCGATTTTCCCATCATCGCCCAGCGCGCCGATGACGATCCCTTGCACGCCCAGTGATCGTGCGATCTCGATGTCGCGAAGCATTACGTCGCGCTCCACACCCGAATAAACGAATCCGCCTCCGCGCGGCCGAATCATGACGAAAACCGGGACGCGACATCTCTCGGTCACGATTTCGATCAATCCGGCGCTCGGTGTCGTACCCCCGTCGTTGAGGCCGGCGCAAAGCTCGATCCGGCCAGCCCCCGCGCGTTCCGCGCGAAGCGCTGACTCCAGAGTGTCTACTGCTGATTCAACGAGGGCCAAGAGGATCTGGTTAGCGGGAGACGTGCGCCATCGGAGCCGAGCCCTGCGAAATAGGAAGGAAACCTGAAGTGGGTGCAATCCATGTTGCTGGCGCGAATGACGATCGGTCGAATGCTAGCAGCAAGGAACGTTCGTCCTCGGCGCGCTTTAACCGAACAGTCGACAATGTCCGCACCCGCTCTTTTCGAAAAATGGACCTCGGGTATGATCGACGCCGTGGCTTTCGCGGTGTACGCCGTCGTCTACGCCGTGTACTTCTTCCCGTGGCGTCTGGTGAAGAAGCCGGTCACTCAGGCGGCGCCGATTTCAGCTCAGTAGGCTGCGGGTTGTCTCATCGACTTCCGATCGGCCCCGGCTAGCGCTTCGAGCGCCTGGCGCAGCTTCACTATCTCGCTCGGCGTGACGTACTCGCGACCTCGCTACGATCCACGCAGCCACTAACAAGACAGGCGGCAGGAACAACCAGAACAAGTCCGAGTGCCATTGCCACCGGCGCTCCGACCAGCCACAGCGCGCAGGCCGCGATCACTCTGCGAGTGGACCACTGGGATAGATCCCTCAACCGCGACATTCTTAAGGCAGCGCGAAGGCGACGTATGCGTCGCCTGACTTGGTGCCGAGCTTGCCGCCGCCGGCCGCGATGACGACGTACTGTTTGCCGCGCACGGAGTAGGTGCATGGCGTCGCATAACCCGCGGCAGGAAGACTTGTCTCCCACAGCACCTTGCCGGTCACTTTATCGATCGCCCGAAATTCTTCATCCATAGTCGCGCCGATGAAAACCAAACCGCCGGCAGTAACAATCGGTCCGCCATATTGCTCGGTTCCCGTGACCGGTATGCCCCTGGCCGTAAGCGCTTCGTGCTCTCCGAGCGGGACGCGCCAGCGGTAGAAAGCGTCATCGAGTTGGACTGCCGCGAGCCAGCCCCACGGCGGCTTGATCGCGGGATATCCGGCGGAATCCCTCCAGCGCTCGTATCCAACGAACTCGTACAGCGAACTCCGCTTTTGAGAAAACGCTGAGTCCGGCGTCGAGCGTGGGGGATGCGCGCCCGACACCACCTTCGGCGGCGCTTGTCGGCCGAGGAGGTATGCAATCACTGCTTGTTTTTCATCCTCGCGAAGGTCGATAAACGACGGCATGAAGCCGCGACCATGATCGATGATCTGGCGGATCTGCCGGTCCGAGAGCCGCCTGCCGACTGCAGCCAGCGATGGATTGCGATCCTTGCCGCTTCTGTCCATGCCGTGACAACTGGAGCACAGCGCGGCATACGCTGCCTCCCCCGTTCGTGGGGCGGAAGAATAAGGAATGATCTTCCCAGTGGGGCGCATCGCCAATATCCAGGGAACGTCACTCGCGTTTACGTAGATCATGTCCGTCTCGGGATCGATGGCAGCGCCGCCCCACTCGCCTCCGCCATCGAAGCCTGGAAGGAGGACGGTTCCTTGTACGCTTGGCGGCGCGAACCGATCGTAACGACGGAGTTTCCCCCAGCGCTCGAGGCCGGCCGTCAGGGACGTCGGACTCAGGTCGTTGATGTTCGCCGGCGCCATCCATTGCCGCGCGAATGGCTGCGGCGCCGCTGGAATCGGTTGAGTCGGCCACGCACGCTCACCTGCCAGATCCGACGGCGGTACACGCTGCTCGTCAATCCGGAATAGAGGAGATCCCGTCTCGCGATCGAACAGAAATACGAACCCGCTCTTACTGATATGGGCGACCGCATCGACTCGCTTCCCGAAGCGGGTAACCGTCAGGAGATTGGGCGCAGCCGGCAGATCTCGATCCCACAGATCGTGGTGCACGGTTTGGAAATGCCAAATACGTTTGCCAGTGCGCGCATCGAGGGCCAACAACGTGTTGGCAAAGAGATTCTGACCGATGCGATCGCCACCGTAGAAATCGGGCGTGGCCGATCCGGTCGGGACATAAACGATCCCACGCTTCACATCGACGGCCATGCCCGGCCACGAGTTTGCTCCTCCCGCGGTCTTCCACGCGTCCGCGGGCCACGTGTCGTAGCCAAACTCGCCAGGGTGGGGAATGGTGTGAAACGTCCAGCGGATTTTTCCGGTGTGCACATCGTACGCGCGAATGTCTCCGGGCGCCGAGCCTTCCTCTTCGCCAACGCGAGTGCCCTGGATCAGCAGATCCGCGAAGATTGCTCCAGGACTCGTCGCCACGAGATAGGCATTGCCGATATCGCGACTGAGTCCCGCGGTGAGATCCACCCATCCGGAGTCGCCAAACGTGCGAATTGGCTCGCCTGTAGTTGCATCGAGAGCATAAAGTCGACGGCCCGCCGAGAAGAAGATCCGCCTCTCGCTGCCTGCGGCCCAGTACACAACGCCTCTATTTGCGTGCGTCTCGCGCTCCCGATTCCTGAATGGGTCGAACCGCCAGATCAACCGGCCGCTGTCCGCGCTGAGCGCAATGACGGCGAGAGCTGGTGTAGTCGTGTAAAGAATCCCGTCGACGACGATCGGCGTCGCCTGGATTTGGGAATTTCCGCCAGGCGCATCGCCTGTGTGGTAAGTCCATGCCACCCGCAGCGAGCGGACGTTACCGCGATTTATCTGATCGAGCGCCGAGTATCGGCTATTCCCGGGATCACCGCCGGTGGTCTTCCAGTCAGTGGTGGCGATGGGTGTTGGCTCGGTTCGGGTGGCGCACGCGACGGCTGCGATCAGCAGGAACGAGCGCAGAATGATTTGACCGCCGAGCTCACTTCGCGGTGTCACTATCCCGATAATCGAGATCGGCCGGCCGCACGGCACAGTGGTCGCCGCAACCAAACTTGTAGCGATTACGGGCGAACCAGCGGTAAAACCTGTCGGCAAGCGGGCGCACAAATGGAATCTTGAACAGCCACGAGATAAACCGACCCTTTGGCAGGACGTTGAGCAATTCCTCCAGTGCACCCGCCGCTTGCCACGTCTTTCCGTCGCTGGTGCGAATGACCTGCACCGACTCGACGTACGAGCGCTCCGGTATCCACGGAAATCTCTGTCGTATGCCCGGCTTCTGCGCTGGGATTATCCCGAGATCGTGATTGCGATCCCACTTGGCGAGGAGCTTCACCAATCGCGAGCACACTTTGCAATGTCCGTCGTAAATGACAGTGTACCGGCGTCCGGGCTGTCCCACAGTCGGCGCGATGGGCTCGGCATCTTCGCCGGCGACGGTGAATCGAACTACGGCAACGGTCATGCTGCGTCGACGGTGATCTGTGCCGGCTTCGCCAGCGACTGATGCACTCCGCAGAGGTGAGCCGCCCTCAGGGCGCGCGGCCACAGCTCCGCCGACAGTGATGGCCACGCGAGCTTCACGTTCATCGCCTCTACCCTGTGCTGACCTTCCGCGAAGCGCCAACTGACATCAATGCTCAAATCACTCGACGATATGTTCTTGTTGCTGCTCCAGCTCTGAAGCACCGAAAAAGTGCACATACCCAGTGCGCTGCCAAGCATATGAAATGGTGAGTAGCTCTGATCGGACGACTCGGCTTCGATCGTGAGCATTCCGGTCGTGGGCTCGATTCTCAGGGACTCTTCGCCCGTCAACGTGATCTTCATTTGCCGCTCGGCCTCGCCGGTTGCTGCTGCGTCAGACAATGCAGCGTTCCCAGCCCCCACACCAGATCGACGGCGTGGATCCCGATCACCGCGCGTTTCGGGAATGCCTCGGCGATCGCGTTCAGCGCCACTCGATCGTTGGGATCGTTGAACGTCGGTACAAGAACGACGCCATTGGCGATGTAGAAGTTTGCATAGCTGGCCGGCAGTCTTTCCCCGTTCATGATCACCGGACGAGGGAAGGGGATGGTGATGACTTTCAGATCGCGTGTTTTGCCCGCGGTCTGGAGGCGCCGGAGGTTGTCGGCGCTGCGCGCGTGGTTTTCGTCGGACGGATCGCCCTCGTACGCAAGGATCACAGTATCGCGGCTGGCGAAGCGCGCAATGTCGTCGATATGGCCGTGGGTGTCGTCACCGACCGCCCCTTCTCCCAACCAAATCGTGTCCGTAACGCCGAGGTATTTGGCAAACGTCTCCTCGTACTCCTGAGCGGTCATTCCCGGATTACGGATCTGGACGTCCGTGAGCAGCCATTCTTCCGTCACCAGCATCATTCCGTTGCCGTTGACTTCGATCCCGCCCCCTTCGAGCACCAGGCGCTGACCGTTGTCCTCGCGCTTCGCTTCAGTGCGGGTGAATCCGGTGATGCGCTCGATGACGCGCCCGATTTCAGCGTCCTTAGTATAGTTGTCGTATTTCGCCCAGGCGTTGAAGCCCCAGTCGATCAGCTCCACGATTCCATCAGCGCGATAAACCATGGTCGGCGCCGAATCGCGCAGCCATACACGATCGTTGGGCGCGATGTGCAGGCGGTATTTTTCCGCGCTGTCCTTCACCCCATGCGCCGTGAGGAGCAAACGCGCGTTGTCCGCCACTGCCTGGTTATGGCAAAGGATCTCCACCCGCTCGAAGTCGCTGAGCGCGCGAACTATCTCGGCGTACACCCATGGAATCGGCGCCAGCTTTCCCGGCCAGTCGGGCTCATGGTGCGGCCACGCTATCCAAGTGGCATCATGCCGTTCCCACTCCGCAGGCATTCTCCGGGCGAGCGACAACTCCATAGTCAAAGCGCCGCTTCCCAGCGGAGCGGCGCTTTTGCGCGTGGCTGGCGACGAGGGCTTCCTGCTCATCCGATGTAGCGATTCAGGATTGGCGCATATGCATCAATCCGCCGATCACGGAGGAAAGGCCAGTTACGGCGTGTGCTTTCGATCAAAGCTCGATCGCACTTCGCGACGAGCACCGCCGGCTCCGTCCCTGCCTCGGCAAGGATGCGTCCGAATGGGTCGGCGATGAACGACTGCCCGAAAAATTCGATGCCGTCGGTGCCCGGCTCGTCTTCGTGCCCGACGCGGTTGGGCGAGGCGACGTAGACGCCGTTAGCGATGGCGTGCGCGCGCTGCGCTGTACGCCACGCTTCGACCTGCGCCTCACCGTACTCCGATTTCTCCGACGGATGCCAGCCGATGGCAGTCGGATAAAACAGAATCTCAGCGCCGAGCAGACTGGTGATGCGCGCGGCTTCGGGATACCACTGATCCCAGCAGATCAGCACTCCGATGTCAGCGTATCTCGTTTTCCAGACGCGAAATCCGCTGGCGCCTTTGTGGTCGCCGTCGTCGGCGAGATGTGTGTCGCCCGGCGTGAAATAAAACTTCTCGTTGAAGAGCGGATCATCCGGGATGTGCATCTTGCGATACGCGCCGAGGAGCGTGCCGTCGGCATCGATGACCGCTGCGGAGTTTCTGTAGACGCCCGCCGCCTGTCGCTCGAAAATCGGTACGATAATTACCATCTCGAGCTCTCTGGCGAGTGTCCGCATTCGCTCGATAGTCGGCCCCGGGATTGGTTCGGCGAGGTCGAAGCGCTCGTGCTTCTGGGATTTGCAGAAGTAGGGCGCGTTGAACAGCTCCTGGAGACAGACTATCTGCGCTCCCTTCTCCGCGGCCTCGCGAACGCGCGCTTCCGCATGGGCAACGTTTTGTGCGACGTCGTTGCCGACCTTTTCCTGAACGATTCCGACAGTGAACGATGGTGAGCTTGCCATGACTGAAAGGTTAACGAATTGAAACTGCACAGGAAGTGGCTGACTGCTTGCGTTAGGTTATCTCATCGAATCCAGGCGAGACATGCAGTCAGAAGAGGCTCCGACTTTGTCAGAAGAGACTTCGACTTCGTCAGAACAGACTCCGACTCTCTCGGAAGAGACTGCCGCCCCCGCGGAGGCGAAGAAAGCGCAGGCGGAGCGTCGCGTCCGTCGGAGCGCGGGCATCAACACCGCCTTCCGCGCCATCAAGGCACAGCACGCGTCGAATCGGTCGGCGATGGAAGTGCTCGCGGACAGGATGATCACGTTTGCCAGCGCGACGCCGTTCCTCGCCGTTCATGCCATCGTTTTCATCGTATGGATTCTGTGGAACATTCCGGCTTTCGGGTTCCCGCAGTTCGATCCGTATCCTTACGGGATGCTCACGACGATCGTCTCGCTCGAGGCGATCTTCCTGTCGATCTTCGTGTTGATGACGCAAAGTCGCGAGTCACGGATCGGTGAGCTGCGCGAAGAGCTCACTCTGCAGGTGAATCTCCGCATGGAAGAGGAGATTACCAAGACGCTCCACCTGGTGGCCGGACTCTACGCGCGGCTCGGCCTTCAGCTGGCGGACGACCCCGATCTGCGCGGCATGCTCGAGCCCCTCGATCCCAAGAAGATCGAGAATGATCTGACCGAGCAGATCAATTCTTCAATGCCGCACTTCCACCTGAGAAAAAGGAAAGACGCGGCGAAGCCGGTCTAAACTTTGTCTCGAGCTATGAGCTGTCTCAGCACATACGGCAGAATCCCGCCGTGCCGATAGTAGCTCATCTCCTCCGGCGTATCGATTCTGCAGATCGCGCGGAAAGTTTTCTCGTTTCCGTCTGACGAGCGAGCACGGACAGTCACTGTCGCGCGTGGCTTCATGTCGTCGGCCATCCTCTCGATAGAAAATGTCTCGAAGCCGGTGAGGCCAATGGTGGTTCGCGTCTCACCGGGCATGAACTCGAGTGGCAGCACTCCCATGCCAACCAGGTTGGACCGGTGGATTCGCTCGAACGACTCGGCGATCACTGCGCGAGCCCCGAGCAGCAGCGTTCCTTTCGCCGCCCAATCGCGGGAAGATCCGGTTCCATACTCTTTACCCGCGATGATTACCAGCGGAATTCCACTGTGCTGGTATTCCATCGAGGCGTCGTAAATCGAGAGCGGCTTGTCGCCCGGTGATCGGCAAGTCCAGCCGCCTTCGGTTCCGGGCGCGAGCTCGTTGCGCAAGCGGATATTCGCGAAAGTGCCGCGCATCATCACCTCGTGATTGCCGCGCCGTGCGCCGTAAGAGTTGAAGTCGGCCGTTTTGACCCCGTGCTCGATGAGCCATTTACCGGCGGGGCTGGAAGCCGGAATCGATCCGGCCGGCGAGATATGGTCCGTGGTTATCGAATCGCCGAACATCGCCAGCACGCGCGCGCCGGTCACAGGCCGAATTCCCGGCGGCGTAAGCGTCATCCCGTCGAAGAATGGCGGATTCTTGACATAGGTCGAATTCGGATCCCACGCGTAGAGGTCGCCTTCAGGAACCGGGAGGCTGCGCCAGTTGTCGTCGCCGTGAAAGACGTTCGAGTACTGCGTCTTGAACATCTCCGCTTTGACCGAGCGGAGTATTTCCTCTTCCACTTCCTTCGGTGAGGGCCAGATGTCGCGCAGGAATACCGGTCCATTCTTGCCGACGCCGAGGGGCTCGGTGTTGAAATCGATGTCCATCCGCCCAGCGAGCGCGTAGGCCACAACCAGTGGTGGCGATGCCAGGTAATTGAAGCGCGTCAGCGGATTGATCCGTCCCTCGAAGTTGCGATTACCCGACAGCACTGACGCCGCCACCAGCTTGTTCGATTCAATTGCGTCAGCGATTGGCTGCGGCAGCGGACCCGAGTTTCCGATGCAGGTCGTGCAGCCGAAGCCGACGACGTTGAAGCGTAGCTGCTGCAGCGCGCCCATCACGCCGGCCTTGTTGAAATAATCGGTGACTACTTTCGAGCCCGGCGCGAGACTCGTCTTCACCCACGGCTTGGACGACAATCCCTGGGCAACGGCGTTTCTCGCCAACAGGCCGGCGGCCAGCATGACGCTGGGATTCGACGTGTTGGTGCAGCTGGTGATGGCCGCGATTACGACAGAGCCGTGGCGGATCGAGAATTTCTCCCCGTTCATCTCCACCGGTACGCTCGAGTTCTCTCCAGCCTGGTCGGCGGGATCAGTCGCAACCACCGACGGAGACAGCTGCGGTGATGCGGCGACCTGCATCGCCTGCTTGGCGGCTGCTACCGCGGCGACGGTGCCGGTGCGCTCGAGATCCGCGGCCAGCGCCTCCTTGAACATTTTCTTGGAGAGCTTGAGCGGCACTCTGTCCTGCGGACGCTTTGGGCCGGCAAGGCTGGGTTCCACCGTCTTTAGGTCGAGCTCCAGGGTGTCACTGAATCTCGGATCGGGGGTCTCGTCGGTGCGGAAGAGTCCTTGTGCCTTGCAGTAGGCCTCGACCAGCTGCACCTGTGCCTCGTCGCGGCCAGTGAACCTCAGGTAGTTGATCGTTTCGGCGTCGATCGGGAAGAATCCCATTGTCGCGCCGTACTCCGGCGCCATGTTGCCGATGGTTGCACGATCCGCCAGAGAGAGACTCGATAGCCCCGCACCATAGAACTCGACGAATTTCCCAACTACTTTCTTTTTCCGCAGCATCTCCGTTACGGTCAACACAATATCTGTAGCGGTAGATCCGGGTTGCAGGCGGCCGTGCATCTTGAAGCCGACGACTTCGGGAATGAGCATTGAAACCGGTTGACCGAGCATCGCCGCTTCGGCCTCGATTCCACCGACGCCCCAGCCAAGCACACCAAGACCGTTGATCATGGTGGTGTGTGAATCGGTTCCGACGAGTGAGTCTGGGTATGCGATCGTCTGCTTGCCTACTACTTCGGTAAAGACTCCCTTGGCTAGATACTCAAGATTGATCTGGTGGACGATACCGGTATCGGGGGGAACGACCCGGAAGTTATGGAGCGCCTTCTGTCCCCAGCGCAGGAACGCGTAACGCTCCTGATTGCGGCGGAACTCGAAGTCGGCATTGATCAGCAATGCGGCCTCGGATCCGTACTCATCTACTTGCACCGAGTGGTCGATGACGAGGTCGACAGGCTGCAGCGGGTTGATCAGGCGAGCGTCACCGCCGAGGCGAGCGAGCGCATCGCGCATCGCCGCGAGATCGACGACGGCAGGCACGCCGGTGAAATCCTGGAGCAGCACGCGCGCGGTGCGGAAGGCGATCTCCTTTTCGACTTTGCCTTTCACGTCCCACGAAGCGAGAGCGCGCACATCGTCGGGTTTGACGAACTTGCCGTCCTCGTTTCTGAGGAGGTTTTCGAGGAGGATCTTGAGGCTGAAGGGGAGCCTCTCGGCGTTCCCGCCGGCGAGCTGAGCGAGGGAATCCAGCCGAAAGATCGTGTACTGCCGACCCGCAACGTCCAGCGTTGACCGGCTACCGAAGGAATTCGGGTGTGTCATTTTTGTTTTTTCCGAACTTGGCCGCG
>Ga0136846_1232184_pt1 | contig 44684 bp, 35 predicted proteins | sample HopSoiMetagenom2_FD_96841 | JGI IMG/M metagenome (GOLD analysis project Ga0136846, IMG submission 96841) | Grasslands soil microbial communities from Hopland, California, USA - 2 Assembly 2016 (version 4) | ecosystem: Environmental > Terrestrial > Soil > Grasslands | place: USA: Hopland...
GCCAGGGCAGCGTTCTACCGACTGAACTAAGGGTTATTGTGCCGAATGCCAGATGGTGGGCAGTGCAGGACTCGAACCTGCGACCTCCTGCTTGTAAGGCAGGCGCTCTAACCAAGCTGAGCTAACCGCCCCCTCTACCGTCGCGCGACCAGAGTGTCATACCTGGTCAGAACGCCTGGTCAGAACTCTTGAGGGGCATCTGCGCGAACTGCGCCTTCACGAGTATACGTGAGCTGGAAAAACGCGGTCAAACCGCCATGCGCAATGAATGTGGCTGTTGATGTTGCGAGAACAACCTTTCAGCTGTGATGATTTCAAAGTTGAGAGATCGGCAGGCAACCTCCTCTGCGGTTACCCGCAGCATTCCACCCCTGCTACACTCACTGCGTGCGGCGTCTCATTATCAACGCGGATGACTTCGGATTGACTTCGGGAGTGAACCGCGCGATCGTCGAGGCGCATACTCGCGGAGTGGTCACGTCTTCGACCTTAATGGCGAATGGTGCCGCCTTCGCCGAAGCGGTACAACTTTCAAGAACGGTTCCCGATCTGAGTGTAGGCTGTCACATCGTGCTGATCGATGGCCGACCTGTTACTCCGGCGACTGAAGTTCCTTCTCTGATCGATGGTGAAGAATTTGATGACGGGCTGAAATCGTTTGGGGCGCGTGCTCTTGCGGGACGCATGAATGCCGACGAAATTGCCTCCGAAGCATCGGCGCAGATCCGGAAAGTTCAAGCCGCTGGAATTCCGGTGTCTCACTTCGACACGCACAAGCACACACATGTGTTTCCCGGCATTCTGCGGCCACTGCTCCAGGCGGCAAAGGAGTGCGGAGTGAGCGCGCTAAGGAATCCATTCGGACCACGGCGACCGTTTCGATCAGGCCAACTGCTGGCGCGCCCGGGGCTATGGACACGATATGCAGAGGTGCAAGTCTTGCGGCGGTTTGCGGGAAAGTTCCGCGAGGCGGTTGAGCGCGAGGGATTCTCCACACCTGACGGGACTCTAGGGATAGAGGTTACCGGCGCTCTGGACGAAACTCTGTTTCAGGCGATCGCCGGCACGATTCCCGATGGTACTTGGGAATTCGTTTGCCATCCGGGCTACAACGATGCTGCCCTCAAGGCCGCCAATACCCGACTGCGTGAGTCCCGCGAAACTGAACTGAAAGTCCTTACATTGCCTGCCGTGCGCGAGATCCTGCTGAAGAACAGCATTGAGTTGATCTCCTACGGAGATCTCTCCTCAAAATCGTAAAGGGCGGCGTTTCGGCTCTCGCATGTTCGAGGCCTGGGAAGGTACTCTCGTAACCTGTTCATTCTGCTCTAAGTAGTATGATGTTCTACAATTCGACGTTTTTCTAAACTGGAGATAATCAGCTGATGTGCGCCCAAGGGTCAGCGCCGCGTGCCACTCTGGAACTGAAGGTACGCGTGTGGGGAATGGGGGCGAACAACCAGCCTTTTTTCCAGAATGCAACGGCGCAGAACATCAGCGCGACTGGCGCTTGCATTTACGGCATTGAACCGGACCTGAAAGTTGGCGATGTCATCGGCGTGCAGTACGAAGGCAAGAAGGCGCGCTGCAAGGTTATCTGGGTGGTGGATGCGGGAGCGCTGAAGAAGACGCAGGTGGGCGTTCAGTTGGTGGCAGATCAGGATTGTCCATGGGCGATCGCGCTTCCCGCGGAGATGATGGAGGAAGAGCGGACGCAGGCGCGGCATGACAATCGCAGGAAGTTTCTGCGTCACAAGATTTCTTTCCCGCTCGAGTTACGTGACGAGCGGGTAAATACGCCTCTCCGTGTGAACGCAACGGACATCAGCGGCAACGGTTGTTATGTTGAAACCGTTATGCCATTGCCAGTCGGGACTGCGCTGCGCGTCGATCTCTGGATGGGAGAAGATCGGATTTCACCAAGCGCAGTAGTTCGTACGCGTGATCCCGGCGTAGGTATGGGAATTGAATTTACAGGCCTGCCAGAAGAATCCAAGAAGCGTTTCCAGGCACATCTCGACAAGATCGATTCCGGCAGCGGTCTGGGCCCGAAGAACGGCTGAGACGCGTTCCGGGCAGTCGGGCACACCTCCTGTAAAATCTGCAACCATCCCACCTTCTGACCATCGAATGACAGGGCACATTAAGGCGAACGTCCGCACATGAAAATCGGAATCACCTGTTATCCGACGTACGGCGGTAGCGGTGTTGTGGCGACGGAATTGGGCTTGGAACTTGCTCAGCGCGAGCATGAGATTCACTTCATTACGTACGCCCAGCCGATCCGGTTGCGAGGAGACACGGCTCCCAACATCCACTATCACGAGGTAGAAGTCTCCCGTTACCCGCTGTTTGACTATCCACCGTATGACCTCGCGCTGGCTACGCGCATGGCGGAAGTCGCACAACTCTACGATCTGGACTTGCTGCACGTGCACTATGCAATTCCGCATTCGGTCAGTGCAATGCTGGCCAGGCAAATGCTAGCTGCAGCGCCGCGAGCGAAGCGCCTGCCCTTTGTCACCACACTGCACGGAACCGATATCACACTCGTGGGCCTGGATCGATCCTATCTACCGATCACCCGATATTCGATCGAGCAGAGCGATGGAGTGACCGCAATCTCGAACTACCTGCGTGACCGCACGCAGCGCGTGTTCGATGTGAAGAACAAAATCGAGGTGATTTACAACTCCGTCAACTGCGACGTGTACTACCGAAACACGGAGATTGCTGAAGAACTACGGCGCGAATATGTACCAAACGGCGAGCGCGTGCTGGTGCACTTGTCGAACTTTCGACCGGTAAAACGGCTGACGGATGTCATTGAGATCTTCGATCGCGTGCGAAAGCAGATTCCATCGAAGCTTCTGCTGATCGGAGATGGGCCTGACCGCTCCGTCGCGGAATGGCTGGCTGTGCAAAAAGGGATTCACGACGATGTTCTGTTTCTGGGCAAGCAGGATGATATTCACGAGAAGCTGTCGTTTGCGGACATCATGCTGCTGCCCAGCGAACTGGAGTCGTTCGGGCTGGCTGCTTTAGAAGCGATGGCCTGCGAAGTAGTCCCGATCTCAACGCGCGCTGGCGGCGTTCCGGAAGTCATCGATCACGGCTCGAGCGGGTATCTGGCCGATGTGGGTGATGTGGACACGATGGCACGCTATGCAATTGAATTGCTGAACGATCAACCTCGCCTCGTAGAGATGGGTAAGCGCGCAAGGGCGGTGGCCATGGAAAGATTTTGTTCGACGAAGATCGTGAAGCAGTACGAGGATTTCTACCGCCGCGTGCTGGAGCGCTCGGCGTAAAACCCTTCCGGTACAGAGCTAGTGGCTTGGACCAGAGGCAGCCGAATGCGCACCAGAGTTCCCTTCCCTTCATGGCTGTCGATAGTCATCCGGGCAGTATTCCCATAGAGCACCTGCAGACGCTCCGCAATGTTAGCCATGCCGATCCCCATACCCGTCCAACTGCTGCTCTCCTGAAGCTGAGCGCCTCCCATGCCGACACCGTCGTCTTCAACCTCAATGATCAACTTTGAGTCGGTGAGACGGCTTCGCAGGTAGATGCTGCCGCCTTCCACCTTGGGGGAAAGTCCGTGCTTAATTGAGTTCTCAATCAAGGGCTGAAGTAGCATGCTGGGTACGACGACCTCGAGCGACGCGGGATCTAGCTCTTTGACTACTCGCAGCTTGTCGCGTCCGAACCGCACCACCTCGATGTCAAGATAGTTGTCGATGAATTCGAACTCATCATGCAGAGGAGCGAACGCCTCCCCGCTGCTGAGCAAGCGGCGAAGAATCGTTGCCAGCTTGAAGATCATGTCGCGCGCCGTGTCGGGATCAAAGCGCACCAGAGAGGAGATTGAATTCAGCGTGTTGAACAGAAAGTGAGGATTGATCTGGTTCTGGAGGGCTTCCATGCGCGCGTGTAGCAGCAACCGCTCCTGCTCCTCCAGTTTGATTTGGATGCGCACGCTGTTGAAGACCTTGATCTCGATGCCTATGGCCGCAACCGTCGCGGCGTAGATCGCCGCCCATACCCACAGATTGTCCGGACTTTCGATGCTGAAGATCGATCGTGGAAACGATCGCACCAGCTCGCTCTGTACCAGACGTAGCGCGACAATAGTCGTGAAAAACATGACCTGCCAGTCAAAGAGGCGAGGACGGGGCAGGTTGCGGCGGATCAGTCGAAAGATACTTTGATCGATGAAGGGTGAAAACGACCAGATGTCATCCTTGTCGGCGGCCATGGTGCGAAGTTGGCCGGCAAGGAATCCGCAGAGGACGTGGGACGGCATGGCGGCCCATTCGCCGTGCAGCAGAGCGGGCACTGCCATCAAGGCTCCACCCAAGGAGCCCGCCCAGCGGCCACCCATAACGCCAAGCAGGAGTGCGGTTTCGAAGCTGATATCGCTGGCAGAAAAACTGGGCTGAATAATCCGAATGCCCACCCCCGCCGTGATCGGCAGTGCAAACCAGAGCACAAGATAGATCTTCTGCCGGAAAGTCCGCTCTTCGCGGAAGAGGAGGGACTTGAACTCTTTCGAGCGCACTAGAGTACTGGAAACGGCCGCAGCTACCCCGAGCTTGATCAGGAGATTGATCAGAATGAGGCGTTGTTCCATGGCTCGTATTCCCGTGAATCCAGCAGATTAGTAGCGTGGGAGCGACTCTGAGAACTGTAGCACGAACGCTGTGAACGGTTGCCCCTTGCAGAAATTGCTCAAACGCAGAACGGGCCCGAAGCGCTATCAGGCTTGCCCAGCGCACTTCAGGCCCGATCACTCTTTGCCTACCTACGCTCTAATGCAGAGCTTCGAAGAATACACCCACGTTGCTGTTTCCACCGACTTCCGCGATGCCGTAGATATTCCCATTCAGACCCATGGTGACTCCCCCCGGAAACCCTCCTCCCCACCTTCCAGAAAATTTTGCCAGAATGGATCTTTTGTAGCTACTGCCGCTCGGCGTGAGTTCGAAGACCGTGCCGCAGCCTGTGACATTCTCGACGGTGCAGGTCGTACTGCCGCCTCCTGCCTCAGTGGTGCCAAACAGGTTGCCTTCTGAATCCATGATCAGAGTGCTGTTCGGATAGGCGCCGTCACCGCTGACGTTGGTGAAGTTGTAAAGCGTTGTAGCCTGACCAGTCTTCGAGACTTTGAATACAACTCCGAATCCCCTGGCGCCTCCGGAGGTCGTCGTGCCGTAGAGGTCACCCGCGGTGTCGATCAGCAGACTTGCATCGGGATTCATGCCATCGCGACCGGAAAACGTGTGAAGCACTTTGTAGGTCCACCCCCCACGGCTCTTCGACAACTCAAACACCACTCCGCAGCCTGACGGGCATTTCGTCGTGCCGCCTCCCTGGTTTGCAATTCCGTAGAGATTTCCTGCCGGATCCATAGCCAGTCCGCCAAGCAGTGTATAGGCGTTGTTTTGCGCGTAAGCCGCGCCATCGCTGCCAGCGAAGTCGTGGATGTGGCTCAAAGCCCAGATTCCATTTGACTGCTGCGACAACTTGAATACGTATCCTTTTCCGCGCGTGCCGCCGGAGCCGTAAATACCGTAAAGATTTCTCGATTCATCGATCCTCAATGGACTGGGACCCGAACCGCTGGGTCCGCCGAATGTGTAGAGCAGCGTGGATACCCAACCAGAAGAGCCTCCAGGCGAATACTGATAGATCTCGCCCCAAAACGTCGCTCCATACAGATTTCCCGACTTGTCCATCACGAGCGAACCGTATCCGTAGGTTGCGGGGCACTTGCACAGAACCTTGTAATTCCATCCTCCGGAACCGTTGGGCGAAAACTCGAAAAGCGTTCCGTCGAGCGCAGTGCCGTACAGATTTCCAGCCGAATCCAGCAGCAGTCCGCCAGAAGGATTAACTCCTCCCGTGCGGGATGCGAAATTGTGAATAACAGATTCCGTGCCGAAAGCGAGTAACGATGGAACCAGCAGGAGTGAAGAGACGAGCAGAGCGCGCAACAACCTTGGCATAGACTCCTCCAATAACGAATGGGTCATTTTGTTTGGGATGTGCTTTCGACTAGCGGAAGGTTAGTTGCGTCTGGCAGGCACAAAGGTTGAAGAACTTCCGATTCTGGAGCGCCCGCCGCCCTTATGTTTATCTGCCCGGGGCAGCGATCGGGCCCGGTTTTCAACAGGATGTGACGGTGTCGAGTGGGTATCGCGGGAACGAAAATCCCATGTTTTTCGTTCATCTGTTGCTCATCAGGATGCTCCATGCACTTCCGAGTGTGGTGAGAGATTCGTCTCCGTGAAAAATCCTGCATACTACTAGCAGCTGCAGAATCTAGATGACCGTATGTACAATTCAGCAGCCGACCGATATAACCGTTTCGTTACTGGCCCCAAAGTGCCATTTACCGGGTTTAAGCACCCCGAATACCTTGTTGAATAAGCGTTCTGCCAGATCAGGTGATCGAAGACGAGCATGTACTGGGGCACATGGATTGGCGCTTTGAGCGTTTCCATCGAGAGTTAATCTAACGATTCGCTAGCCGAAGCACTGGGGAGAAGAAGGACTCCCAGTCTTCCTGAGGTGCGATTCTTTTATCATGGCTCAAGTCACCAGTTTCCCTTTACATGATCGCATTCGAGTGTTTGCCGCCGACAACACCGCGATGAACACTCAGCTTCTGCTTGAGGCCCTGAGCCGCGACGGGCAATTCGCCATATCGAGCCCGGCATCGGTCGCGAGCGAAATTCTTTTTACGATAAAGCGGGAGCGCCCGCATGTTGCGTTGATCAGTGCTCGGCAAGGAAATGACGGCCGCGGCGGTTTCGCGCTCGGCCGCGAAATTCGCTCGGCGTGTCCTTCGACCCGCGTCATCATGCTTCTCGATGCGTCAGAGCGCGCTCCGGTAATCGAAGCGTTTCGTTGCGGAGCACGCGGCGTTTTCTGCCGAACCGAGCCGCTGAAGTTGTTAGCCAAGTCGATCCGTTGCGTTCACGAAGGACAAATCTGGGCCAGCAGCGCGGAGTTGCAGTTCCTTCTCGAAGCCATGCAGGAACCGGCTCCGATGTCATTCCTGAATGCAAACGGCGAGTCGATTCTTTCGGCGCGCGAACTTGACGTGGTCCGTTGCGTTGCCGAAGGTCTCAGCAATCGTGAAATCGCGCAACGATTGAGCCTGCGCGAACACACCGTCAAGAATTACCTCTTCCGAATTTTCGATAAGCTGGGAGTTTCCAGCCGAGTCGAGGTCGTACTTTATGCCCTCGGCACCAATCAGGCAAATTCTCAGAAGACTGAATCCACCGACTCAGACGCGAAGGAAGCCTCTGCTGTGGATTCTCGATCGTCCGCCAAATCTGCGGTGCGACTGATTCGGCAATAGCCGAAGTTACCCTCCATGTGCAATTAGCTTTTTGCGATACGCGAGAGGCATCTCTCGGCGTGTCCTTCCGGTCACCCGTCGGTCACTGACCGTAGGTTATCTGTGCTCAAGTGCTTTCCCTGTCTAGTGTTGCCTCAAGGACGCTAATGCACCAGATGCGTCCTTACGATCCCCCTTCGTGAGGTAACTGAGATGAGCTCCGACGCACTTCCTCCGGCTCGGAACGACGAGAAGAATACGACTGCAAGGCTCTTTGAAATTGCAGGGGTCTTGGCCTTAGCGCTCGCTCTACCCTGGTTCACAGCCTGCACTGCTGCGAACTCTGCGATGACGTCGAGCCCGACGCCATTGACTCAGCCACGGACACCCGCACAACGGAACTTTCGGTACGGACACTTAAGCGTTGCTGCGACGTTTCCGGCAGGACAAGTTGGCACGCCCTACAAATCGGCCGTCAATGTGAGCGGCGGAAAAGGCAACTATAGGTTCAGCCTGTCATGGGGCGCTCTTCCCCAAGGACTTTCACTGGATTCCAGCAACGGAAGCGTCTCTGGAACTCCTGCCAAGAGCGGGCAGTTCGGCTTCGGCATTCACGTCGTGGACTCGAGTGGATTGTCGGGCGCATCTCCGTTTCAAATCAGCGTTGCGAGCTCAGCAGTCGTAGGCGTGGTTCTGAATCCGGGAAATACGACGCTGCAATCCGGCGGAACAGTACAGTTCACAGCAGTTGTGAGTAATACCAGTAATAGCGGCGTCGCATGGTCCGCCACCGATGGCGCGATCAACAGCAGCGGGGTATACAAGGCTCCGACCGTTACGAAGAATACGCAGGTCACGGTGACAGCAGTGAGCAATGCCGACCGCAGCAAGTCGGGGACAGCCTCCGTAACGGTCACGGCGCCGTCGCAACAACCGCCGCTGACAATCACCACTACGGGCCTCACGGCAGTCAGTTCTGGTATCGCGTACTCCGCGAATCTTAAGGCTACCGGCGGAACTGCTCCGTATACTTGGTCTTTAACCTCTGGAACCCTGCCTTCAGGCATCACGCTGCAGGGCAGCGGCTCGATATCTGGAGTCAGTACCAAGACTGGGCAATTCACCTTCACTGTTCAGGCGAGCGATGCCTCGTCGCCGAAGCAGACCACCACTGAGCCTCTGACTCTGGCCGTGAATCCCGTCACGGGAAATGGCAAAACGATCCCTCTGTCCTTCTTCGGAGCGGATTTCAACGGCGGTAAAGTCTGGCCTCCGACGGACGGACAGAATCAGATTGCGACCTTGGGCAGTATACGGCTGTGGGATGACGGCATCAAATGGGGCCAGATCAACACTGCCAATGGCGTTTACAACTGGAGCAAACTCGATATTTGGCTCGATCGCGCACAGTCATCGAACATGGATGTGCTCTACACGTTTGGGGACACTCCTCAATTTGCAGCCGGACTCACGGCCCCCGGAGGTTGCTTAACCCCTGGACCCTATAGTTGCGCTGCACCTGTTGACCTGAATCCAGATGGGACGGGCACCGATGCGTACTTCCAAACGTTCGTCACCGCTCTTGTGACGCACGCTGCAGGACGCATCGCGTACTACGAACTGTGGAACGAGCCAGATTTCACCGGCTTCTGGTCTGGCACGCAGGCACAACTCGTTCGCATGGGCAAGGATGCAGCGGCGATCATCCGTTCTCTCGATCCGAACGCGAAAATCCTGAGTCCTTCTGCGCACGGCGCGACGATGGCGAGATGGTTCGATGGCTACATCGCTGCGGGCGGAGCCCCGAACTTTGACATTGTCAACGTTCACATGCGCGGCGCCAGCAGCAAGAACGCCAATCCGGAAGAATTCCTGAACGTTTACAGCCAGGTCCAGACCGAGTTGCAGAAACGAAATCTGACGAGCCTGCCCTTGTGGGATGACGAGCACGGAATTCTGAAAGATCAGGGTGTCACTGATCCCGACATGCTGGCTGGATATGTCGCCCGCTCAACCATGCTTCGAGCCGGCATTGGACTACAACGCCAGTACATTTACACATGGGATAACCATCCACCGTACGGACTGCAAGGAAGCTTGTCGGGTACGGCCTGGAATCAGGTAGCCACCTGGTTGATTGGCCACTCCGTAAGCCCATGTACGGCGACGGGTACCGTCTACACGTGCACTCTCGACAACGGACTGGTTGTTTGGGACACCGCACAATCCTGCAGCAACGGAGCGTGCACAACCTCTAACTACGCGGTTCCGTCAGCCTACACTTGGTGTTACGATCTCGACGGAAACCGGAGTGCACTCAGCGGAAAATCCGTGCAGATCGGCTACAAGCCGATGCTGCTGGAAAACGAATAAACCTGGTTTGCGTTGGAGCAAGAAAAGGCCCGCGTCCCAAGACGCGGGCCTTTTCGTATCGCGGAGCGTTGCAAAGCGCGTGCTAGACTTCCCTCTTGAGTTCCTTTCTCAACCGCTTAAAGCCACGCCTGTTCTGGATCATCGCCCGTTTTTGTTTCACGGCATATCGTGCGTTCCCGATTTTTGGCTCTCTTCGCGCGTCGATTGGCATCATCCATCGCGGCCAGAGTTTCCTCGCCATTCAGCGAAATGACGGGCGGGGTCTTTCTCTACCGGGAGGTATCGCGGGATGGAGAGAGCCGGAGGAATCCACCCTTCGACGCGAAGTTCAGGAAGAGACAGGACTCGAGGTGACGAATCTCACGTTCCGGATGCGCTTTCCGAGCAAATCGGACGTCCCCTGTCTCATCTCTGTTTTCGAAGTTGAAGCGAGTGGGAATGTCAGAGAATCCTGGGAAGGATCACCACACTGGATGACCATTGCGGAATTGGAGAGCGGTCTGCTTGAGAGCCAGCGGCCCGCTCTGGACTTAATGCGCAAGATTAGTGCCGAAGCTGGGGCGGAAGTCAGCTGAACCTAATCGCGAAGGACTCGGCGCGTGTTACGCCAGCATACTTTTAAAGCTTATTGCCCCGTCGCCGACAGACTTACAGTAACCGGGAAGAATGCTGGGCCATAGGTGAGCGTCAAATTCCCGTTGATCGAGCCAATAGATGAGGGACTGAATTCAACTCCCAAAGTGCAAGTTCCACCTGCGGGAATTGTCGTTGCACAAGGGGAAGCTCCACCAGTCGTGTAGATAAAATCTCCACTAGGCACGACGCTGTCGATCGGGGCGGCCGTAGTTTGATTGTTCGTGACCGTCACCAGCTGCACTGCGCTCGTGTTTCCTACTGAGACTGTGCCAAACGAGACAGCAGCCGGAGACATAGTGACTGGCAGCACGCCGGTGCCGTTGGCATTCTGCACTTGCGTGCTGGTTGTAGCTGTGTCGGTCACGGTGATTCCGGCCGTTGTGGTTCCAGTTGCCCGAGGCGTAAATGTGACCGTCATCGTGCAGGTCTTGCCCGCATTCAGGGTCCCGCTGCACGGTGCAGTTCCGCTGGGCGCGACGCCGTAGTACCCGATTGCTGTAATGCTGTTGATAGTGATCGGCGTTAATGTCGCGTTCTTCACCGTCACAGTCTTCGAACTGGAGGTGTTTAATGCAACATTGCCAAAGCTCAGAGTCCCTGGAGTGAAGGTCAGCGGTGCTGTGGGTCCATTTTGACCGGTTCCCTGCATATATCCGACGGCAGGGCTTCCGGATGCGCTGTAGCTGACGACGAGAGACCCTTTGACGATGCCGTTCGTAGTCGGGCTGAACGTCACCCCAAAAGTGCATTTGGCTTTGGGGGCGATTGTCACGCCGCACGGACTACTTCCATTGCCTGCTGCGGAGAAACCACCGCTGGTGCTGAACGTGAGATCTAAAGCCTCATTCAGGTTATTCGTCATCGTCATGGTCTGGGCCACGCTCGAGCTGCCCACATTGACCGCGGGAAATGTGAGATTCCCGGAAAAGGATACGGGCACCACGCCAGTGCCGCTTAGACTGACGAGTTGCGGCGAGCCAGCGGCATTGTCGTTGACTGTGATCGTTCCAGGGATCGATCCGGTAACGGCGGGCGTGAACGTGACACTGATCATGCAGTTCTGCCCAGGTTTCAAAACAGTGCCGGAGCAAGTATCGGTCTCCGCATAGCTTCCGCTTGCCACAACGGAGCTGATGGTCACATCCAAGAATCCACTGTTCGCGACCGTAATATTTTGCCCGGCGCTGGAACTGCTCAGAGCCTGCCTTCCGAAACTCAGAGTTGTCGGAGAAACCGAAATGCTGGAAGACGCGCCCGCTCCGGCGAGAGCGATCGTGTGAGGGCTGCCGCTCGCATTGTCAGTTACCACCAGGGACGCTGTGCGCACGCCCGATGCGGATGGCTTGAAATACACACTGATCGTGCATGTGCCTTGCGGCGCAATCGTCCTTCCCTGGCATGTATCGGTCTCGGTAAAGTCGGCGCTACTGACGGAAATTCCCGAGATATTCAAGTTGACGCTCTGATTGTTGGTGACCGTCTCAATCAGGGCAGCGGTCTGCGTGCCAACGGCGTTGCTTCCGAAGTTCAGGCTCACGTTCGAGAGCAGGACCGGGCCGCCTGCGCAAGTGCTTGCCGGCGGAAGTGAGGCAATTGCCGTGTACCAGAAAGGCTCGGTAGTGCGATTGCCCTGCAGATATTCACCTGCTACCCAGACGGTGCAGGAATCGGCGGGATCAACCACTGCGCTAAACCAATCACCCCAGCGATAGTTCAAATTGTCGGTATCTTGAGCGTCACCACTTGTCCCGGGATTGGCGATGTAGCCGTACGTGGATGCCGAAAATGTGCCCGGATTGAAAAGCAGGCTCTGCAGTCCAGGGTGTTCACTTGCTCCCGTTCCCGAGACACCGAAGATGCCTTGAAGATTCCCGGCCTTATCCCGCGCGATACTGGGGATGAATACGTATGCATTCGGGTCGGAGGGATCAGTTACTAGATAGTCTTCGGCAAGATAAAGCGAATTTGGAGCGGCGGCATTTCTCTGGAGGACTCGAATGTCGGCTTCCGTTTGACCGCGGGTCGTCGCGCTGGGAGAGATCTGGATCGTGCGAGCAGATGTCCAGATGCTTCCCTGCCCTCTGCCTGATGTGTACTGGAACGGCTGCTGCATCCGGTCAGCGACGGAATCGATGTGGATGCCCGTGGTACTTGTCGAGGGTTGCGGGACGCAGGAGGTATTGTAGTAGCTGCTGGGATTGAAGCAGCCTGACTGGTCGCCTGCCGGTTGCGTTGACGGAAGATCCCAACTATTCACAAAGGTTGGAATAGGATTTCCAGAGGTCCAATCGATCGTCCACTGCTCGATGCCTTGGGTATGGTTCGGATCCGTCAAGTACGACTTGCCATCCTTGGGCGGCTCAATCACGTAAGTAAACATCTCACCGTCGGCCGACACGGGCGGAACCGAGTCAACGTTGTTCGCGGGGACCCAACTGCGGCGCTGATTGAATGCCGTCAATGGGTGGGCAACAGTGCAGGCCGGGGCTTTGGAGTTATTCACCCATGGATTCGCGGTACTCGCCCTCAGACCGGCGAGATCGACCGCGCAGATCAGAACGCCGTTGATGTTATTCGCGCTATTTCCATCCATGAGATCGTACGAGATCCAGATGGCCTGATCTTTCGCCGCGGTGTAGGGCGGCGCCGTGGTGCTCGATGATTGCCAGAGGCCGATCTGCGGATAATCTGGATAGAAAAAATTGCCTTTCGAGTTCGTCGGGATCACCGCGTCGAGGTCGAATTCGAACGCGAACCAGGCGAATGAGCTTTGCGAGACATCATCGATGTTGCTGATGGCCACGCACATGTAGTTGTGGCCTCCGCCCGCGGCGGTGACACGCTTCTCAAGAATCCACAGGTTGTAGACATTGTCGTGAATCAACTGTGAATTGGGTGTGTAGGCAGTAGGACAGTGAGGCGTGTTGCCATTGTTGTTGCTATTCTGGCTCCAAGGTCCAGAATCCGACTTCGGACTCGTACCGCCCAGAAAGTTCACTGGCTGATTTGCATTGGGTCCGCTCTTATACCAACACTGGTAAGCGTTGTTGACGTGCTCGCAGTACTGCGTCAGTCCAACGGCGATGTTGACGTCGGGAGCGGCGGTCGCATTCAGCCTGTACTGGACCGTATTGAGCCCACCGAACGTGTTCATGCCCGTCTGGGCACCCAAAGGACTGCACACCGACAAACACAGGACAGACAAAGCCACTACCAAGTTGGCTCGTAACATCACCGGGCAACACTCCCTTAGTCGTAGTGAATTTCTTTAGTCGTAGTGAATTTCTGGGAAGGAAAGGAACAGCTTGCATTCCAAACGAGCCGGAATGCATGTCGCGGAACACCTTGTACATCAGCAACTTACAACGCGGATCTGCTACATTGCTTCACTCTCGCTCGGCTTGGGCGCAACGCTCTGGGAGCGCGCCTTCATTTGCCGGTATCTCTGCCACAAAGGCACCGGAACCATCGCGTAAGCCCATGGAACAACTTGATCAGCGGTACGAAGCAGTCTATAGCGAATGCGATCGCGTGTGCGTTCAGCCCAGGTTGCAGGCTTGGCGTTTTCGTTTATGACCGCACCCACGGGGAACGTTCCGTTCGACTCTTTGCGCCAGAACGCGACATAGCGTTCGATCTTGCTCTTGAGTTCCGGTGAGAGCACTTCCGGACGTTCACGTTTTGCCACAATGCTAGAACTCTTCACACCAGCATGGTGCTCGCCGTTGTAAATTGCGGACCGGTCCGCGCCCTCGAGTGATGTCATTTTCGGATCGAAGGGAATTCCGATGAAATCGCAGATCGCAGTCAGCGCGTGGGCCGGATCGCGGACGAGATCGTCGTATTGCACTTGATAGATCGACGCTCCACGCCGGACCAGTTCGTCGGCTTCGCGCTTCATGCGCCGGTAGCCGAGAATCGCGCGCACATCCATTCCGGGGCGCGCGAACCACGAGGCCTTCTCCGCAGCGCGGACGATACTTCTGCAGACATCTGCGGGATCGCGCCAGATCACGATGAACTTCGCCTCTGGATACCAGGCGGCAAACTGAGTCATGCAGTCGTAATACGTCGGCGACTTGCATCCCCAAACCGTCGTGCCCTTCTTCTGCGCATACTGCTGGGCAACCGCACGAAATGCACTCGGCAGATCGCTGATGTCCTGCGGGATCGCGGCCGGATCGATCTTGTGCCGCGTCAGCACGCCATTCCACGAATCGACTTTGTTCAGCCACCACGAAGCCTTTCGCGGAATCACAAACAGTGGCGACAACGTGAGCATGTCCGACTCATACATGAGTCCGATCTGCACGTGCTGGTTCAGCAACGCATAGAGCAGCGAAGTTCCGGAGCGCCACATTCCGACGACAAACAGCGGCCCTTCGCTCATCTGCAGATTTGCGTTTTCGTTGATCATATCGCGGCGACCGCGGCAGCCTGCTTCCCGCGGACCTGCGCAAAGACTCTCATCAGATTCTCATAGCCTTCTTCCGGACCGTATTTCGTCTCGGTCAGCATTCGTCCGCGACGCCCCATGCTCTCGGCTTCCGCAGGATGTCCGACCAGATAGCGGAGGTGCTGCGCCAACTCTTCTGCGTTTCCAGGTTCGAACAGAAGTCCGGACTTGCCGTCCTCAACAATGTACGGCAGGCCGCCGATTCTGGACGCGACCACAGGCCTTGCAGCCATGAAGCCTTCCAGAGCGGTGACTGGGAAGTTCTCGTACCATTCCGACGGCAATACCACGCAAAGTGCGTTCCGAAGAATCTCCCACTTCTCTTCACCCGCTTTGAAGCCCAGCATTTCGATGTTCTGGATGCCCTTGTTCCGAATGTACTCCCGAAGTTCCTGCTCCATCGGCCCGGTGCCCACAATTTTCAGATGGACTCCGGGTAACTGCTCAAATGCGCGAATCAGCATCCAGCAGCCTTTCTCAGGCGACAGCCTGCCCAGGAACAGAGCGTAGCCACTGCTATCTCTGGTTTCACGCAACGCTGGTGCACGAACGAAATTCGGCCGTACAAACAGCTTCGACTCCGGAATTCCCACCTCACGCATCTTGATCCGGAAGAACTCAGTGAGGCAGATAAATCCAGAAATCTTGTCCACCATCCGGGCCATGCGATTCAGGCCGAGTACCAATCCGTACAGGCCGCTCAGGGCAGCGCTTCCGCGGAAGCAGCGGTTCTTTACCGCGTTGAGATAATTACCGCTCTTGCATGCCTCGCATACGTGATTCTGGGTGTAGAACAGCCCGTTAGGGCAGAACGGGCGGAAGTTGTGCAGCACCTGCACCGCTGGCACACCCAGCGCATGCAGCGCGTGGTAGACCGAAGGGGAGATCAGCGGATAGATGTTGTGGATGAAGGCAACGTCCGGTTGCACCCGCCGGACTACATCATCAAGTTCGCTGCTCGTCTTCCAAGAGTAAATACTCTGAGGAACAAAAGCGGCCTTTTGAAAAATATTGAAGTCCTTGATCTCGTCATTGTGCCGGCCGTAGAGAATGACTTCGTCCCCATGGCTTTGAAGCAATTCCGTCTCAGCCTTGACGACCGAGTCTTCGCCTCCATACTGCTGGTACGCACTGTGTACGAGAAGAACTTTCATTCGTAGAACTCGGGGCCCGGTAAATCATTTCAAATGTTCAATTTCAGACCGAGCGTTCGTACGCTGCTTCTAATTTTTCAATCTGAAATCTACAATCTGCAATTATCCTTACGCTTCCTGCTGCTTGCTGAGTCCGAGCAGCTCGAGCGTGATGCGATAAACAAATTTCGGATTGTTCACCAGATAGCGTTTCCACAGCCGCTTCGGATCCTGGTAGATGCGATGCATCCATTGCACGCCTGTGAACTTCATCCAGTACGGCGCATCCTTAATACGTCCCGTGTGGATGTCGAACGCTGCGCCCACACCGAGCATCACCTTGGCATCCAGCTTCGAGCTGTACTGTTCCATGAAGCGTTCCTGCTTCGGCGTGCTCAATCCAACCCAGAAGAAGTCTGGCTTAGCTTCTGCGACTTTGCGAATAAGTTCCGATTCTTCACCGGGTGTGAGCGAGCGAAAAGGAGGAGTGTACGTATCCACTACCTTCAGCCCCGGAAAGCGCTCAGTCAACGAATTCTTGAGCTGGTCTGCAACTCCGTCGTTCCCGCCGTAGAAGAAATGCGTGTAGCCCTTTTCGGCAGAAAGCGCACAGATCCGCAGCATGATTGTCGGCCCGGTCACCTGGCGCATGTGAAGCAATCCACGCAGCCATCCAACCCACACGGTAGGACGGCCGTCCGGAATGGTCAGCATCGCGCCATTGATGATGTGCTTGAGGTTGGAATCCATCTGCGCTTCCATGATGCCTTGGACGCCGGTGACGCAGACATATCCCTTCTGACCGCTAATGACGGCGGTTTCCAAACGTGAGACGGCGCGGTCCATGTTTGTGGCATGCACCTTTACCCCGAGAATGCTCACGACGGCATCTGACGATTGAGTGTTCATGGATGCAACGATGGTTGCGACGTGCTACGCCGTTTGCTTTGCACAGCTCGCATCTTCCACAACGGTTCCGTTCTTGCGCATCACGATAATGAAGTCCGTCACGCTAGGATCAATGTTGCCGAAACTCAGGGCCTTTAGAATAGGCCCCACAACTCGATAACCAAGATCGATGCTCCGGTGATTCCGTCTGAACTTCACCTGCATTTGTTGCTCGTAAAGCTGCAGGTACTCGACTGTCAGATCGTTCTGCTTCGCAAACCGCTCAAGAGCGGCAGGAGCGATTGAGTAGCGCAGGTACGTGGGAAACGGACCATGACCCGGCTTGCCGGCTGTCTTCTTGCCCAGTAGACGCCTGTAAACGGCTACGTGGAACCAATGCGGAGTGTACTTTGTGACTGTTCCTTTCAATGAGGTAACGAGTGGCGCGCCGAGAACAATGAGACCTCCGGGGCGAATCGTGCGGGCAAAATTCTGAAGTGCCTTTTCCGGGTGCTTCAAATGCTCTACAACGTCCCAGCAGAAGATAATGTCAAACGAAGACGGAGGCAGCGGGTAGGTTTCGAGGTCGCCATGGATTTTTTCGTGCAGTTCTTTGTTTCTATCAAGTTGTTCCTGCGAGATATCTATCCCGGCGATAAAAGAATTCGCTCCGACACGAATGTGACTGCGAGAACCAGCACCGGCCTCCAGAACACGTATTTGCCTGTTTTCCGTCACCTTTTCATCTACAAGTGCCTGCACGGGCGCGTCAACATCGATCGAAACCATTTCAGGCTTTGTGGCGACAATGGGAGTTGTCCAAGCAGTGTTCATCGGCATATCACCATCTTTCATTCGCACGCAAGACAAACAGAATTTTTCACTCCGCTGCCGAGAACTAGTCTAGAAAAGCAGGAGGGCACAGGCCATCGTTGTGCCCTCCACAAAGGGGAGAACGCAATCACGATCAGTCACCGGCTACTTCAGCCAATTCGCCAGCTTCCTTCTTCTTAAGCTCGCCTTCAATCCACTTGTAGGTGATGGCGAGGCCCTTCTCCAGAGGCGTGCCAGGCTCCCAACCAAGTACCTTGCGCAGCAGAGTGTTGTCGCTGTTACGGCCACGCACACCCTGCGGCTTGGTCATATCATGCCGCTTCGTCAGTTTCTTGCCGGCGATTCCGCAGATCATGTCCACGAGATGATTGATGCTGACCATTTCGTCGGTGCCGAGGTTCAATGGTTCGCGATGGTTCGACGCCATGAGGCGGATCAGGCCCTCCACGCAATCATCCACATACATATAGGAGCGCGTCTGATCACCGTCGCCCCAGATCTCGATCTCCGCGCCGTTCTTCGCTTGCGCAACCTTGCGGGAAATCGCAGCTGGAGATTTCTCTTTGCCGCCATCGTAAGTTCCGAGAGGACCGTATACGTTGTGGAAGCGCACGATTCGCGTCTCGAATTTGAAGTCATGGTAATAGTAGCGGCAGAGTTCTTCCGCGAAGAGTTTCTCCCAGCCATATCCCGGCTCAGGATCGGCCGGATAGGCATCCTCCTCCTTGAGTGGAACGAGATCCGGAGTCTTCTGCTTGTACTGTGCGTACACGCAGGCTGACGACGAGAACAGGAACTTCTGCACTCCGTTCTGCTTGCTGGCGTCAAGCATGTGCGCGTTGATCAGAATGTTATTCTTGGAGATCTCGGCCAAGAACGACGTGATGTAGCCGATGCCGCCCATGTCGGCAGCCAGATTGTAGACCTGGTCGATGCCCTGTGTAGCAGTCAGGCAGTTCTCCCAAATGCGCAGATCAAGGACCTGAAAATCATCGGCCGCGGACGCTTCGTACTCCGGACGCTTGATATCGACGCCGCGTACCCAGTGGCCATCCGCCTTCAGGCGCTTCACGAGATGATGACCGATGAAACCACCTGCCCCAGTTACCAGAATGCGAGTCTTGTTTGCCATGCGTTTACTCCCCCAGTGGTTAATTGTTGTCCGTTGACAGTTTGTGAAAAGCACTTACGGTATTTCTTTGTGGAACCAAAAGGTCTTCGGGCCCAAACCTGTGCAGCTGCACACCAGGTCTGAGCACGATCTTCGGGTACGTCCTGATGAATTCGGCGTAGCCCAGAATGGCGAAATAGAGCAGCGGGCAATGCCACGCCAGTTCGTCATTGAAAAATGAGTGCAAGGTCAACAGCCCCAGAAGAGCGAAAAGTTCGATGGCAAGTTGACGCTGCTCCGCAGTGAAAATTGGATTACGTATGCAGCGGAACAGGTACCACCACGTCAGGATCAGAGCCGCTGCGAAGGGGATCAATCCCCAGAAACTGGTTCCGATTACGACTTCGATCCAGTCGCTATGCATCATGGAGGCTGTTCCCACTCCTAATTTTCCAAGGACCGCGAAACGCCCGGCGGCATAAGCTCCCATGCCCGTGAGTGGATGGTGGGATAGTTGTTGCAACCCGAATTCCCACCAACCTGTGCGGCCGCTCAGTGTGCCGATGGCACCTTCAGCCTGATCGCGATTCACTGCACTCATGGTCACGTCGTACGCTGATTTAGGTAAGTCATGGTTCATCGCCACCAGCAATGCCAAAATGGGGGCGAGCGCCACAGCCGCCCAAATCGCTTTCTTCCTGAGTCGTTGAGAGAACATTACTGCCACGGCGACGCCGAACAGGAAGGCAGCTTCCGCATTCCTCGTTTTGGAAAGAACCATCGATGCAATGCCGAATACGAATAGCAGCGTGTACCACGCACGATTCCTGGCGGCCCCAAATGCCGGCATAAGGCGGCAAAATGCAACGATCGCCAGCACCGCGCCTGAGGTTCCGACGCTGTTGGAGGCTTCGACCGGAAACACTCCGGTGAGGCGGTCACCATCCATTGCCTCGGTTGGCCAAATCGGAAGATTGATCCAGACACCCACCAGCGAAAGACCGTAGAACGTCAAGGTCCAGTTCACCAGATTTTCATAGGTGAAAAATCCTTCCGCACTGGCCACAACTGCGGCGAGCAAAGAGACATCAGCCAGAAACTCGAGTGATTTGTAAGCCGTCCATGCAGCATTGACCGACCAGGCGCAAGAAGCAATCGATACCAGGCAGTAGATGGTCAGCGCAGAAGGAATGCCGCGGAACAACGAACCGCGCCAATTTGGCTTCTTGAGAATGAGACGAGTGATCAGCGCAATTGAGACGAAGGATTCCGGAAGAATGCGGAGCATCGCCCAACCGTCGAGCAGATTGCCTTGACCCGAGCCAACGTCGCGGATCCGAAAAACCATCGTGCTGACGTAGATGCAAAGCCACAATGGATGCCACCACGTCCAGTTGGCTTTGAGAATCTTCAGGGCGGACATCGCTTCCGGGAATGCCCGTACCATGAGCGCGATGACGGGAATGGCCAGCAGCAAGCCCACGGCCACAAGCAGCCCGCCGTACTCGGACGAACCGGAAAACATCGCGATGGAAAGCGAGATCGCAAATCCGACCACCACAAAGAGGACGAGCAGCAACCGGGAGCTCCGGTCCCGCACGTCCAAGCCGCCTTGTCTCGCCCGTTCTATGTTTCCCGAACTCATCGTCGTTTCTTTAACGCCCCTCTTTTAACGCTTGCAGCACGCCGTAGTATGCGGCCTTCTTGCCATACTGCTCGTCGAACAATACCGGCTTCGCATTCGGTAGATTTTTCCAATCGGAGGTGCGCAGCCAACTGTATCGGTCGGCAATTCCCCAGGTCATGAAGCCGATGCAATTCGAATCTTTCAAGCACGTATGCACGACGTTGTAGAACACTTCCTTCTGCTTGTTGAAAGACTCCACTGTGTCGTCGGACCCTTGGTAAACATCCATCTCGGTAATGTGAACCTTCACGCCCACTTCTCTCGCCTTCGCGAGAAAGTTCTTAAATTCGTCGACGTACGTTGGCCGCAACCGCGGCAGTTCCCAGTGCATCTCCGTACCGACGACATCGATCGGAGCGCCCTTTTTCTTGACCCGGTTCACGAGAGTCCAGAATTCATCTGCACGTTCTTTATCGATTCCACCCTGGCCAAAGGTATCGTTAAGCAGCAGAAGAGCATTCGGATTCGCTTCGCGCGCGTACTGAAACGCCTTCACGATGTAATCGTCTTCTCCCAAGACACGCGACCAACAGCCGTTGTGGGTGGGATTCGTCGGCTCGTTCACAACTTCCCATGAGTAGTACGTGTCCCCGCCGTGCCGCACCACCGCCTGGACGTGCTCTTTGAGCACGTCACTCAAATCTTTTGCGGACCATCCACCGCACTGCGCGCTGTTGAAGCGCATCCACGGCCCGGTCTGCATGTTGCGGTAGACCAAGCAATGGCCCATGAGCTTCATCTTGTACTGCTTGGCAAAGCTCATGGCCTCGTCCATCGCGTCCCAATCAAAATGGCCGCGTTCCGGCTCGGTCAAGTTCGGAAACACGATGGAAACTCCAGCGTTGAATTCCTTGCCCATCACAGGCTTGTACTGAGGATCGCGATTCCACATGCGGCCTTGAATCGTGGTGCCGACCCAGAACCCCGTTGAATCAGCAGCCTGGCGCAGTGTTCCGCTGTCGCTCGCTGCTTCCTTTTTCTGGGACACTGCCAGGGGGACAAGTGCCACTATCATCACCAGAAATAGGCCCGCTTTCTGCCTTACTTCAGTCATACCTGGAATGTTACCGGTCTCTGATTACCTGCGTGCGCCACCATTTCGGACGGAACTTCCTCTGTCAGCCCCGCGGGATATCCGGCACGAACGAGTGCATCTCCCGCGTACTTCCTGACCATTTCGATCTGCTCGCGGCTGAGCTTCTCACGCCAGCCGCCCACCGATCCGCTGCGCACAAAGCGCGCATCTTCGCGATCGACGTTGTGTTTGCGAAGCAGCGTTCCCTTTCCAAGCGTCGCGCCTGACTTCTTCGCCTTTTCTTCCTTCTCGCGCATGGCACGGAGCGAGTTGTTCTCAATGGCTTTGCGAACCTGCTCGCGATCTCGTTGGATGCCAAGAAAATTCAGCATCTGAACCAACCCATTCTCGGTGTCCTTGCGCAAATCCTCGTAGCGCACGACAAGTAGGTTCCCGCTCTTCGCCAGCGGACCGTTCACCCATGAATCCACGTGCGACTGCCATGACCCGAAGCGAGTGACCTTGCCCTTAAGGAACGACTCGATGTAGCCGTCCATTCCCTTGCCATTGTCGAAGTACTGCGAGAAGCCCATTTCCTTATCGCGCGCCCAATTGGAAAGCATCACATCCCGCAGGTCGCGCATAAGATACACGGCACGCTTATACTCCGGGCGATATTGGTGGTGGGTCTTGATGAAGCGTCCGCCATTCGGAAGGACGTGTTCTGAGTTCTGGTGCGTTCCGAGTTCGGGCAAAAGCTGGTTCACGTTCAGGAATCCGGCCGTATCGTTGGTCAGAATCTCAAATAGCACGAAGCGCAACCACGTATTTCCCGAGCGCTCAAATGACGCAAACAACACGTCATTGTCATTCAAGCCGCGATGCTCCCACCACGACTTGGGAGCGCGCAATTTGGTGCGGGAGGCCCTGAAACGGAGTGTCTTCGCTGTGTTCATCGATTAGCTTTCCCCTTGGAGGATCGGATTCGGTAGCGACATTGAAGTCGACTTACGCTGGAGGATGTACATCGAAATCAGGAACGCCGCGATATTCGCGATAATCACGCTGGCCACCACGCCCCAGAGGCCGAACACCTTCGTCGCAGGAACACCGATGACCAGTGAGAGAATGCTCGCGACCACGCGTGCATAGAAGATCGAGTCTGGTGATTCGATCGCCCTCAGCAGAATCGCCGGGCCAAACGCCGCGCTCCACATCGTAGTTCCAACCGCAACATACGGAATCAGCGGTGCGACTTCCATGTACTTGCCGCCGTATAGAACATGGAAGGCAATCCCTTTGAACGGAATCAACAATCCCCAATACACGACTGCTCCCGCAACGAACAGGAGCGTGATCCGGCGAACGAGGGGACCGGAACTCTGCGCGCCCTTCTCCCTGCAGACTCGCGCCGCGTACGGCAGGAAAAGGATCGCGAGCGCGGTGTAACTCTGCTCCAGTGGCAGCGCCAGATTCATCAAAGCTTTTAGCTGGCCCGCGGCGGCCATCCCAGAAAACATGCTCACCAGCGGGTAGTACATGTAGTACGGAATCCAGGTAACGACAGAAACTGCGAGCGCCCAACGTCCATACTCCCAGTGCTTGTGCCACGCCTCCGCCGGGGTCGGGGCGGTGACCGTATCCGCAGGCAGTACCTTTTTCACCTGCGAGAGCAGGAAGAGGCCCGTGCCCAAAGCGCCGATCGCCATCAGCAGATATGCCGAAAACGGTGAGATCAATGATCTCCGGTAGGCAACGACCAGGCCTCCGGTCACGAGCACGAAGTAGATGAATGCGCCCATGGCGGCGCGCGCTGGCGCCAGGTTCATGTAATACGAGCGGCGCAGCAGCCAGAAGAACAGAATGCATGGGGATGCGATCGCGACTCCGGCGAGTGCTCCAGGCAATCCATCGGCCTTGCCTATCGCGTAAACAACCGCGGCAGATCCGCCCAGCAGGACGATCCCGAACACGGTCACCACCACCTGGATCCTGAGCAGCGCCTTCAGGTATCCGCGGAGGCAATGCCGGTACGCCGATCCGCTGAACACAGCTTGCGGCTCTGACAAGAGCGACTGGTATACATACGAGACCAGCAGAAAAACTGAAAACGCCAGTGAAAAGGCTCCGTACTCGACCGGCATGAGCCAACGCGCCAGCAAAATGCCAATCAGGAAATTCGACCCGGAGATCAGTCCCTGGTCGAGGATTGCCAACCCGCCCTTGCTCGCCCAACGGCCAGCCTTGCTCGCGAGACTGCCTCGATCGATGTCGGAGCCGGCCCCAGGCACATTCACCGACGCATCTAGAGCGGTCTCGGGGTCCAGCAATTGATCGGTATTCGATGAACTCATTCGGATCGAAGTCTTCCTTTATTAGGTCCTATGCGCTGGCGCTAAGGAGGGAGTTCTGACTGACGGACTGGCTCAACGCGTCCGCAAGTTCCTCGGCCAGGAATCTAACTTGCGGCTCCTTGAGCAAGCTCAGGTGATTGCCACTGATTTCGCGTAATTCCACACCGCGTGCTGCCATACGCCACCAGATTGCGTAGGGATCGTTCAAGCTATCCACCGACTTCTCGCGCACGCGGAAAAGAGTGACTCTCCCGTTGTACGGCTGAATTTCATAACTAGCCGCGGCCTTGGCGCAAGCCTCTCGCACATTTCGAAGACCGCGAGGCAGGAACCGCAGCTGAATCCGCTTGCGCATCGTCATCAGGACAAAGCTGCCCTTTTTGAAGACAAAGGTGAGCCGCTGCTTCAATGGAAGGCCCATTAGATTTCTGATCTGCTCGCCACGAGTTTCGATTTTCCCAGGATATGCATCAAACAATGCCAATAGCGCGACTTGCTCGCCTTGTGCCTCGAGCATCTGCGCCATCTCGTATGCCACCAACCCACCAAACGAATAGCCGCCGATAAGGTATGGGCCGTGCGGCTGCACCTTCCTGATCTCATCGACGTAGCGAGCGGCCATTGCAGGGACGTTCGTCAGGCATGGACGTGTTCCGTCGAGGCCTTCCGGCTGGAGGGCATAAAACGGCTGATCGTTGCCGAGATGTCGCACGAGATCGCGGAACCCCAGAACGTTTCCACCGACCCCGTGCACGCAAAAGAACGGAGGACGCGAACCTTCTGGCTGGAGCGGAACCAAGGACGACCACGCAAGTTGTTCTTCGCCCTGGCTCATGGCACGGGCGAGTTGCTCGATTGTCGGAGCCTGCAACAGAGCGGCGAGAGGAAGTCGTTGGCCCATTTGCTGCTCAATGCGATGCATCAAACGCGCGGCCAAGAGAGAGTGTCCGCCCAGCTCGAAGAAGTTATCCCGGATGCCGACCGGCTTCTTTTCGAGAACAATTTCCCAGACCGAGGCCAACTTGCTCTCGAGCTGGTTTGTCGGCGCAACGTACTCCTGCGTGGCGGCGTAATCTACGGCTTTCGGCGCAGGTAAAGCGCGCTTATCAACTTTGCCGTTGGGCGTCTTCGGCATTGCCTCGAGCAGCACCACCGCAGCTGGAACCATATAGGCCGGCAGCTCTTGCTTCAGGTATGTCCGCAGTTCGCTGGCCGTGGGCACCTGCTCGCGCGAGGGAACAAGATACGCGACGAGGCTCTTCTCGCCCGAAGAGTTCTCGCGCGCGATAACAACTACTTCGTGAACACTGTTGTGCGCTCCGAGAACAGCCTCGATCTCTTCGAGTTCGACGCGATATCCCCGGATCTTGACCTGATCATCGGTACGTCCTGCAAATTCGATATCGCCGCTCGGCAGGTACTTCGCCAGATCGCCTGTCTTGTACATTCGCGATCCCGGCTCAGAGCTGAACGGGTCCGCAATGAATTTTTCGGCCGTGATTTCAGGACGATTCAGATAACCGCGAGCGAGGCCGGAGCCGGAAACGTACAAATCACCAGGAATTCCAACCGGCTGCGGCTGGAGAAATCTGTTCAGGATGTAAATCTTTGTGTTGGCGATCGGCCGGCCGATCGGAAGCACAGATGGAAGCTCTTCAGGTTCCTTGGGCTCGTACGAGGTCACAATCACACTGGTCTCGGTCGGTCCGTATGTATTCACCCAGCGCACACGTGACCCAGCAATCTTGCGCCAGGTTGCGAGAGCGCCGGATTGCGCTTTCTCGCCGCCAACGATCACTAGTCGCAAGCTTTTGGGCAGGTTGAGAGCCGATTCAGCAAGCTCACGAACCAGTTCGTGCCAGTAGGCCGTGGGCAGATCGAGAGCTGTCACACGATTCTGGTCAACCCACCGCAGGAAATCGCCGACGGCGAGTGAGGCATCTTCCTCGCGAACCACCAGCGTTCCACCCGATATCCATGTCGGAAAAATTTCTTCGATGGCAATGTCGAACGAAATCGATGCGAACTGGGCCATCCGATCCGCTGGGGTCATCCCGAAAAGCTTTGACGCCGCGACGTTGTGATTCACGAGGCCGGCATGGGGCAGCAATACACCGCGGGGTTTACCGGTTGATCCGGATGTGTAGATGACGTACGCAAGATTCTCAGGCTCGACGCTGCTGCGGACGTTTTCCGGGCTCTCGTCCGCGAAGGTCTTCCAGTCGGGACCGAGATTCACGATCTGCGCGTTGAAATCGGTCACTTCCGACAACAATCCAGGCTGGCTGAGAACCAGCGGAGTTTCCGAATCCTCCAGCATGTAGCTGAGCCGCTCTTTCGGATAGGCGGGGTCGAGAGGAACGCAGGCTGCACCAGCCTTTAATACTCCGAGCAGTGCGACTGGAAGCTCCAGTGAGCGCCTCAAGCAAATGCCGACTCGCGATTCCAATCCGATGCCGCACTTGCGCAGAAAATGGGCCAACTGGTTCGCACGTTCGTTCAGATCACGATACGTGAGTTTCTGGCCTGCGTGCTCGACCGCGGTGGCATTTGGCGTCTCCGCGACTTGCGCTTCCACCAGTTCGTGCATGCAGAGTTCCCGAGAATATAGCACTTCCGTGCGGTTCCATTCCTTAAGTTGTCTCTGCTCTTCCGCCGTGAGCACCGGCAGACACGAGATCTTCTGATCAGGATTGGCTACCACGCCTTGGACGAGCATGATGAAATGGCCAGCCATGCGGCTGACCGTGGAAGCATCGAACAATTCAGAGTTGTAAACGAAAGTGCCCGCAATGCTGTCGCCCAGATCATGCAATTTCAGAGTCAGATCACAATCGGTCCCGATTGCCCGGTCGACATTCTCGGAATTCATCGAAAAAGCTATATCGAAGAGGTGTTTACTCGTAGTGGAACTGCTGCGGAAATCGTGCCAGAATTCATCACTAGCGAAATCCGCGAAAACTGAAGCACGTTCCAGCACAGATCCGACCTGCGCCAGCAGTTGGCCGAATGTCGGATCTCCATGGATGGTGATTCGCAAAGGAAGGTAGCATTCGGTAGGGGCCGTGAGCGTGCCGATGATGAAATCGTTTTGTGAACTGTAGCGCTCAAGGAGTGTTACGTAACAGGCCAGCATGGTGCTGGGCACGGTCGATTCTTCCGCTTTCACAAGCTCCCGAAGGGCATTCGACAATACTTCCGCGAGCACGAATGGGTGCGAGGCAAAGCTGTCCACGCGGCGTGACGATCGTGAGCGGTCGAAGGGCAGTTGCAGGACAGGAGTTCCACCCTCGATCTGGCGGGTCCAGAAGGCCCTCGCTTCGCTGATCTGATCTTCGCGCACGGCGACGCTCATCGGCACACTCTCCGAGGTTCCCAGCTTGTTGGTTGGAAGATCCAGTGACATGGGCCCTTGTTCGTACAGACTTCCTTACACTTTGTCAAGACAGCTGCTCCTTGCAGATTCACACGAAGATGCGCTCTACGCCGCGCCCGATCCACGAAGGACTGCCGGCAAAGTCTTGGCTAGGATCTCGAAGTCCAGCCACAACGACCAGTTGCGGATGTATTGCAAATCCAACTCCATCCACTTCTCGAAAGTCGTCGAGCTGCGGCCTTTGATCTGCCACAAGCAGGTAATCCCCGGACGAACACTGAAGCGCTTGCGCTGCCAGTCGCCGCAGTACGTTTCGAACAGCTCGTAATCGCGGACCTGCAGTGGCCGCGGTCCGACCAGACTCATCTCGCCTTTCAAAACATTAAAGAGCTGGGGCAGTTCGTCAATGCTGGTCTTCCGCAAGATGGCCCCAATCAGCGTTACACGAGGATCCTTTTTGATCTTGAACACAGCCCCGTTGGCTTCGTTCAGGTGCTCAAGTTCTTTCAGGCGAGCCTCGGCGTCCACGACCATGGTCCGGAACTTATAAATATTGAACATCCGCTTATTCAGGCCCAGTCGTTTCTGCACGAAGAATATCGGCCCTGGTGAGGTCAGCCTGACCAGTATCGCCGTGAGCAGCATGACTGGCGAGAGAAGAATGATGGCTGTAAGCGAAACAACGATGTCGATCAGTCGCTTGGCCATCAGGCCCCAGAAATCCGTAACGGTCGTGTCGTGACTAATGAGCGGATCGCCATCGAGTTCATCTGTCCTGTGGCGCGCTTCCTTCAAGTCAAAGATGTTGGGCAAGAAGCGGACGATAATTCCCTGCTGCTCGCAGGCTGCCGCGATCTGTGACGCATACGTATGGAACGAGCGTATGGGCAAGGCAAGAACGACTTCATCGACGACGTTGCGCCGTACGTATGTTGGGAGCGTCTCCAGATCGGAGACCAACGGCAGCCCCTGTTTTCGGAACTCCTCGATCCCGCGCCAATCTTCATCGGCAAAACCAAGAATGCGATACCCCAACTCTGGTTTGTGCTGAATGCGCTGGACGAGTTCTAAGGCGCGGGGGTTGGTCCCGATGATGAGCATATTGCGGAGGTTCTTGCCATGGCGCCGAGCGTGCGCAAGCGAAGCCCGAATCATTGTTCGGGTAAGAATTACCAAAGTCGTAGTAAGGGCCCAGAAAATCATTAGGAAGGCCCGGTTCACGACCCAAATGTGAAACATCAGCCCGAACGCTGCGATTACGCCGGTGCCTAGTGTGGTGGCCCGGGCGACATCCCAGATTTCATCCCAACGGTCGTTCAGCCGCCTCGATCCGTAGAGGCCAAACACGCTGAACAGGATGTGCCAGATCACCACGAAGCTGACGAACAGAATGAGGTTTCCAAGCTTCACCCGCATCTCAAAAAACTCAGCCAGGCTGAGTGTGCCTACCCGGTGATAGAGCGGCAGGGTCGAGACGGCAAACGAAAACATCATCAACAGCAAATCAAACAACTTGAATCCGCTCGAGTAAATTTTACGGCCGATGTGCATAAGAAACCCTGAGAAGACAAGTGCTACAACTTCACGAAACCCGGGGGAGGAACTGTTTCGTGAACCGCGCAGCGTGCCCACGCCCGCCGCGCCCCAGCATTTGATCTACTTCTTGGCCTTTGAAAGTACGAGCTTCTCGATGGCGTCGATGCTCTCGAGATTGTCGTGCGTGATCTCTTCGTCGCCGACGCGAACATTGAAGGTTTCTTCCAGGAACGCGACCAGGCGGAAAATACCCATCGAGTCGATGATGCCGTTCTTGGTGAGGACTTCGTCGTCTGTGATCTGGTCAATGCCCTTGGTTTTCGCAAACTCCTCGAGCACGTATTCGCGGATGCGATCTTTCACTTCAGCAGCCTGAATCATTTTCATTCCCCCGTATTCGGTAAAACTCATATTGCGACAGCGGAACCGTTAGGCCCTCATTGCACCCGCTCGCTCCGACGCCAGCTTCACTCGATCGATCTTTCCGGTCGAGGTCTTGGGCAACTCGTCGTAGAGATCCACAAGTTCCGGAATCATGTACTTGGGCACGCGTGACGCGCAGTACTGCTGCAACTCCAGAACTCCGAGAGACCCGGCAATGTGCGGCGCAACCACCGCGCGAATCCTGTTCCCGATAATCTCGTCCGGAACCGCAAGCACCGCAGCTTCACGCACGCCGGGGTGACTGAGCAGCGCGGTCTCGATCTCGCCGAGCTCAATGCGATATCCGCGGCTCTTGATCATGCTGTCGCGGCGACCCTGGAAGTAGTAGTTCCCATCCTCGCCCACCGTGACGATGTCGCCCGTGCGATACATCTTCTCCTCGAAGTTTTCCTGGAAATGGTTAGCAACAACCATCTTGTGGGTCTTCTCGGGGTCAGCCCAGTACCCGTACGTCACAGACGGGCCGCGCACGTACAGTTCACCGGCTTCGCCCTTCTCCGCCAACTTGCCTTGCGGCGTGACCGAGAAGCATTCCGTGTTCGCGCATGCAATCCCGATGGGCAACTTTTCCATCTCAGCCAAGCGCTCGCGCTCTACCTTGTAAAACGTACATACGTTTGTTTCAGTTGGGCCGTAAAGGTTGTACAGATCGCTTTTTGTGGAAATCTCGGCGAGTTGCCGCAGGTACTTCATGGGGAAAACTTCTCCCGCAAACAGAATCACGCGGAGGCTATTGAGTTTTTCCGGCGTCAATCGGCCATGTAGGAGCAGTAGCATCAGCGCCGACGGCACCGAGTACCAGATCGTAATCTTCTGATTTTCGATGAAGTTGCCGAGGCTGGTTGGGAACAGTGCCAAATCTTCAGTGATCAGATAAACGGTCGCGCTCGCTTGCAGGGTGTTGTACACGTCGAACACCGACAGGTCGAAGTGCAATGGTGCGTGGTTCGAAAGGCGATCGTTGCTGCTTACCTTGAACTCCTCCGCACACCACTCGACGAAGGTTAGCGCGTTCTGGTGCGTCAGCATGACGCCCTTCGGCCGTCCAGTGGACCCCGACGTATACAGGATGTACGCCAGGTCCGTCTCAACCAACGTGACCTCGGGCGCATGTGATACCGGGAATTCGGAGAGCTGTGACCACGCGATCAGGTCCGCACCATTCCCGTTTCCCTCCGTCAGGACACAAGCTTCGACCAACCCGAGAGTCTCGGCGCTCAAGTCCTTGCGCTTGTCCGCATTCGTGATCAGAATGCGCACGCCGCAATTGCTGATGATGTAGCCAACGCGATCGGCGGGAGCCTGAGGATCGAGAGGAACATAAACCCCGCCCGCCTTCAGCACTCCGAGCATGCTCACGATCGATTCCACGCATTTCGGGAAGAACAACCCGACGCAGTCGCCCTTCTGAATTCCACGTTGGCGCAGCAGATGCGCCAGCTGATTCGAACGCTCGTCCAAGTCGCGATACGTGATGCTTGTTCCACGAGCCCATACCGCCGGCTTATCGGGATAAGCTTTCGCGCTCTTCGTCAGCAGCTGTTGCAGAACGTATGCCATGGTTCAGGATCCAGCCCCACGTAAGTTTGGTATTGGGGGGATAACTTTTAACTTACAGCCCGTAATAGCTCGAAATAATTACCCGGTGAATCTCCGACGTTCCCGAATAGATCGTGCCTGCAATTGCATCTCGCAGTTCCCTCTCGAGTTCGTACTCCGTCATATATCCGTAACCGCCGTGCAACTGAATCGCGTCGAGGCAGCTCTTTACGCAAGCCTCAGCCACGTACAACTTCGCGATCGACGCTTCGCGAATCGGATGCCGTCCCTGACTCTTCAGCCACGCCGCCTTGTACAGGGCAAGACGCCCGGTCTCAAGCCGAACATCCATATCCGCGATTTTGTTGTTGATCGCGGGGAACTTCCCGATTGGCTCCCCGAACTGCTTGCGCTCCTTCGCATACTTGATGCAAGTTTCCATGATCCTCTGCATCGCGCCCAGATGGCTTGCCAGGATGCAGATGCGCTCCCATTCCATCGAAGAAGTGAATACCGCCTGTCCGCCGAATTCCTTACCGAGCAAATTTGATGCCGGAATCTCGCAATCCTGCAGCGAAAGTTCCGCCATTGGAGAAGTGCGCAATCCCATCTTGTGCAGTTTCTTCCCGACGGAGAAACCCGGAGTTCCCTTGTCCACCAGAAATGCGGTCACTCCGTTAGCACCGCGAGTCGGATCGAGATTCGCGAACACGATGGTGACATCCGCATCCGGCGCGTTGCTGCTGAACGTCTTCGATCCGTTCAGAATGTACTTGTCGCCCTTCTTCACTGCCCGCGTCTTCAGGCTATAGGCGTCCGATCCGGATCCCGGCTCAGTCATCGCGTGCAGCCCAAGTCCGCCGCTCACCAGACCCGGGAGATACTTCCGCTTCTGTTCCTCCGTGCCGAAATTCCAGATCGGGATTTCGGAACTCCACATATGCGCATTGATGGAGAACAACAGTCCATTGTCAGCGCAGCCGTAACCCAGAGCTTCCAGTGCGCAAACGGTCGTGAGGGTATCGGCCCCGCCGCCGCCGTATTCGGTAGGAATCGGTAAACCCTGAATCCCGAAATTCGCGCATTTTTTCCATAAGTCCCAAGAGAACTGTTCATTATGATCGCGGCTAATGACGTCGTCTTTCAGTTCTTCGCGAGCGAACCGCAGCACTTCCTTACGAAACGCCGCCTGTTCCTCACTCCAAGCAAAGTCCAAGGTGTCTTCTCTCCTGTGTCGATCTGGCCCAAGTACCCTTAGGCTTTGTTACGCAGTAGCGGAAGCGGAAGCGGGAGAACATTCGGTTGTTGATTTTGCCGCAGCTGCCGCTGCTTTCGGCGGCGCTGCATCAGGTACTGCCTTAGCCGGAACTGCGGCCACCGCGGTCTCCTTCAAAAACCGTTGCGGACGTCCCCCGGGCAACTTGATGCGGGCAGGAACGCCCATCACCATCATGTTGTCCCGCACATCCGTAAGAACCAGGCTGTTCGCGGCGATCACGACATTGTTGCCAATCTTAGCGTCGCCTACGAGCTTGGCTCCTGGCCCGAAGTAAACGTCATCTCCGATGCCGCGGCACGCGTGGGAAATCAGGCATCCTGTAGCGATTGTGAAATTCTTGCCGATCTTTGTCTTTCCCAGGTTGATTGCGTATACGGAGTGAATTACAAAGCCCGGACCGATCTCCGCCTGTACGTCGATGTGCACACTGGTGAAGACTTCGACAAATTTTCGAAAGAACAGGCCGAAAATTCGAAGCAACTGCCCGACCACTGGAATGCGAATACCCAGTGTCCAGTGCCCGAACCGGTATGCAATCACCGGCCAAGTTGCGTGTCGAAGGCACACTTCGACGCGATGCTTCCAGCTTGGCTGCCATCCATCTGGTCGCGCCTGGTACATCGCCCGACCAATGTCTTCCCTGAGGTAAGCGAACATTTCTCTCCCTAGAGCTTGCGATAAATGGATTCCGGTACCGGGAACGTACGCTGATTGAGCACGGCTCCTAACACCCGCACGTTCGCACTCTCGAGATCTCGTACGGCCTTGCGCGCCGACTCGCGCCGGGACGCGTTTGCACGCAGCACGAGGATGATGCCCTCCGAACTGCGGCCAAGCACTACACTCTCGTCGCCAGACTCGATCGGCGGAGCGTCGATCAGTACATAGTCGAACTCGCGCTGCAGTTCCGGAAGCAGCGCCCGCATACGGTCCGAACTGAGCATATTCTCCATTCGTTCTACCTGGGCTCCGCAACTTAGAAGCGAGAGGTTGGGCCGCGTCAACGAGGTAACAAATCTCCGGATCGGCTCAGCCACCTGAAGGGCGTCTGTGAGGCCGTAGTGATTCGGAACGTTGAATTCGCGGTGCAAACCGGGCGAACGCAGATTCGCATCCACGACGCAAACCGAACCTGAAACCTGCGAAGCCAGCACCTCAGCCATACGCGCGCAGATCCAACTGCATCCGTTTCCAGCTTCCATGGCCGATACCACCACCATGCGTCCGCGGCCGGATCCCGGGGTCATGAACACGCGCTGTACCAGCTTGAACATCTCGTCCCGCTGCGCCTCTTCCATTTTCAACTGGAGCGGCTGCAGCTCTACGGGCGGGGGCGCGATCTTCATGACTGGCTCTTCCACGGCAGTGTCTATCTGCGCAGGGGCTTCGAACATTTCTCGTTCCCTGCCCAGGTTTTGTAACAATTCAAAATTTCTGCTCATAAGATTCTCGTCGTTGCTCCAGTCTCGGTGCTTGTGCTCTGCGGCTCGAGTTTAGGCGGTCTGCCGTTCCCCGTTGCCCCGCCAGTTGTGAAGCAAACGCGCTACGTCCCGCATGTGCTCGATGGCTTCTGCGGGGCTCAGTGAGTCCTTCGGATCTCCATTCGCCGGAAGGACGGAATCCACATACCCGCGTCCTCTTTCCGAAAGCTCTTCCACCGGGCTGAATGGATCGCTGTTTGCTGTGCTCGTGCTCATCATTCGGCGCGGAGTCGCCACCTCAGAAACGAAGCGGCTGATATCGAGGTCACGAACCACTTCGTGGATCATGCCGGCATCCACCGTCTTCTTCCGAAGAGCACAACCCAGCGAAAGGGCGTGAAAGCAGTAATTGTTAATCTGGCGCGGAATGCCTTCACTCACCTGCGCGATCAGCTCCAGCGCTTCGGGATTGAAGACCGGAGTCCCGCTATATCCGGCGACTTTCATTCGATGTTCAATGAAGCGGCCGACCTCCTCTACGCTGAGAGGACTTAGTCCGCTCACGGACGTAATGCGCTGGCGCAACTGGACCAGAGACGGACTGGCCAATTTGTCCGCCAATCCGGGCTGTCCGACCAAAATGATCTGCAGCAATTTCGCCTGTGGTGTTTCGAAATCCGACAACAGGCGAACTGTCTCCAGCACCGTGGGATCGAGATTCTGCGCTTCGTCGATCACGACGATAAAGCGTTTCCCGGCGCGAGCTTCCTGCACCAGACAGCGGTTGAATTGCTCGTGCATCCGAACGAAGTCCTGGGACTCTGTTTCAATACCGATTTCCGCCAGCAAGAAGCGCATGAATTCTCGCGAACTGCACTGCGTCTGGAACAGGAAGGCAGTACGAGCCGTGCGATCAAACTTCGCCAGCAGGTGGAATAAAAGGGTTGTCTTTCCCATCCCCGGTCTTGCGATCAAGGACAGGAACCCACGATTCGCCTCGATCCCGTAATAAAGGGACGCAAGAGCTTCGCGATGCCCAGGTCCCAGATAGAGATATCGTGGATCCGGCGTCACACCAAACGGCTGTTCTCGAAGACCATAAAAATCTAGAAACATCTCTTATCCTCGCTCCTCGATGATGGTGCCCGCTGCACCCGTCTCGTAGTGAACATCGTCTGTGGAACCGCTCTCGATGTGATTGCCATTCCCATTGCTATGGCCGTTTCCGTTCCCATTTCCATTGTCGGCGTACAACGTCCTGCTGCCGTAGTCGTAGTGGAGAGGTACGGCCGCGAGCACGGGGATCCTCAACTCGCTCATTACTTCAGAAGGAGTACGGAACGACTGATCGGCGTAGTCAATCGCAAAAACCACACCCAAGCTGACCGCCCCCGCCAGCAGAATTCCGACCAGCGCGAATATCAGCGGAGACCGCGTAGGAATACTCGGCAGTGCAGGATTCTCCACGATCGACACATTCAACAAGCGGTTGCGATCGAGCGCGTCCTCAATACGAGCCTCCTCCTTCTTCTTGGTGTAAAGGAGGTAGTTGCCTTCGTCTTCTTTAACAGTGCGCGCCAGATCGGCTTGCTCGATACCCTGCCGTTCCAGCTTGGTCGATTGATCTTCGTAGTTTGAGATGACCGAACTTAGCGCGATTTCGCGCGCCTGGAATCCAGCAAGATCCGCCTTTGCCTTAGCCATTTCGCCGCTGATCCAGGTGTAGGTCTGGTTCTGGTCCGTAACCTCTTCTTTCACCGGCGTTGCCTCTTCTTTCGCCAGCGCCTGGCGCGTATCGGTCAACTGCTTGTCAACTTCCTGCACGAGCGGGTAGGTTGGCTGGTACTTGGTCAACAACTCCGTTCGCTTGTTCTCGAGTGTAAGAAGCGTTGCCTTCAGGTTCTCGAGCACTTGCGCGTTGTCGGTTAACTTTTTCTGGGTGGTCAAACGCGCGGGCATGGACTTAGCCTGTTTCTCAAGGTCAGCAATGCGTTTCTGAGATTCCGCAATCGAAGCGCGCGTCGTCGAGAGGGAACTCTTGAAGTCCGCCAGCTTCTGCAGTGTCATATCCCGCATAATGGCGGGCGCAACCCCTCCCTGCTGGTCCGCGAACTGCTTTAACTTCGCCTCCGAGGCCATCATGTCCTTGCGATATTTCTCGGCCTGCTCATCGAAGAACTCGAACTGGCCAGATGGGTGATGAATATCGAGATGCTTCTGAAGGTACTCATCATCGAGAGTTGCGAGAACCTTCTGCGCCACCTTGGGATCCTTGGACTCGTACGAGATGCTGATCACGTTCGTCTTCTTCAGCACTTCGAGTTGAAGCTCTGCCCGCAAGTTCGCCACAGCTTTGTCTGTCCGATTTTGCGGAGTCTGCCAGGGGTGGAGAATCGATGAGAAGGCCCCCTTCTTATCCAACCCGCAGCTAGTCACGACCTTCTGGAGAACGTCGGAGCTGGTAATCAGCTCGACTTCGGAGTTGATCTCTTCTTCGCTCACGGTGTCATGAACGGTCATGGGAGCATTCGATTCCGGTGAGATCACAGGATCGACGCGTTCGCGCTTGACCAGAAGCTTGGTTTCGGCCTTGTACTTAGAGGGTAGGAACAGCGACGAAAGTCCCACACCAAGGAGCACTCCTACGAAACAGAGAACCAGCACCTTTTGGTGGCGGAATCCGATCGCAGCCACGTCGCGGGCCGTGAACGAATGCGTCCGGGGGCTGTAGCCGCTTAATGCCTCATTCATATGATCTCCGTCTTTCCTGTCTTAATCTTGCGTGTCAAACTGAGCTGCCCTTGTGCCGCTACTACGGAATCTGCAGGGGAATATACGTCCCCACGCTCAGATTGGGGATGAACCGATCGATCTTGGAATAAGTGTTCTTGGGAACGAACAACATGTCCCCCGGATGCAAGAAGGGATCCTCGCTCAGATTTCCACTTTTCTCCATTTTCTTCACATCGAACAACTTTGCCTCAGTCCACTGATCGTCGACACGGCGAAACAGATAAACCTTCGAGTGCTTGGCAGCTGTTTGAAATCCGCCCGCGATTTCGATTGCCTGCACCAGCGTGGTGTTGCCGTGCATTTCATATTTGCCCGGCTTACTGACCTGGCCACCGGCAATGAAATAGGGCTTCTCGAAATCCTTAAGGACTACAGAGATCGGAGGATTGTTCAAAATCTTGCTGTAAGCCTGCTTAACTGTCTCGGTCAATTCCGGAACTGTCTCGCCCGCGACCTTGATGTCTCCTACGCTGCGCAGCGTCGCAAATCCGTCCGGCTGCACTGGAACTGCGGTCTGATTAAATTCGGGGCTAAGATCGAACGTGAGATCGAATGTGTCGCCCGGCTGAATCCGGTAACGTGGCGAGCGACTGCTGAACTCTTTGCTCGAGGTCGTCGGCTTTGCGGCATCGACCGCTGTTGGAGCCGAATTCAATGCCTGCTGCGCGCTGCACATACCACAAGCCGCCAGCATCAGCAGTAGCAGTAGTCTCGGCCTTGTCGAAGTACTGATCATTGCCAAACCTCCAGATCTCTGTTCATCTCGTGCGGAGTTGTGATGTATTGAAGCTCCGCCTTCGTGGTTCCCAGTTCAGCCCTGAGAATCGGCCTTCAGCATCTCGGCAGGCTCCGCCTGTGCGCGTGGACGTGGCGAGAGGCCATGCTGTCGAATCTTATAAAGAATTCCGCGATAGCTGATGGACAACAGCTGCGCGGCCTTCCGACGATTCCAGTTGGTGTACTCGAGGGTCCGGCTGATGGCGTAAATCTCGGCCTCCACCCTCAGGCTGCGGAGCGACGGTGGATTGCCCTGCCCCTTGTCAGCCTGCACAGCGACAGTACGAGACGCCTTTGCTTTCATCTGGGAGTCAATCTTTACGACTTTGTTTTCTGCTTCGCTCATGAGAATGCACCTCGGTAACAACCTCGAACGATCGATTAGGGAGAATCTCTATATGGGTTCCACGTTGTAACCAGCGACACGCACGCTGAGTGACCTCTGGATCAATCCGATTGAGATCACCACACTACGATCGCTGTTTTCGGCGGTCAGGATTCCTTCCATCCCGTCCAGGGCGCCACCACACACCCTTACGCGCTGTCCCACCTGCAAATACGGTCTCTCTTCGTACACGAGCTTGCTTGACAGTAAGGTGCTGATATTCTCAATCTCTCGGTCTGGAATCGGCACGCCAGAGCCCTGTACACCCACGAAATTGACGACACCCTGCGTCTGAAGAATCCGCACCCGATCGCCGGAATAGTGATTCAGCCGCACAAACGCATAGCCGGAGAACAAAGGTTCTTCCACCTCTTTGCGGCGATCGCTCCATTGATTGACTTTGGTGATTACGGGGAGGTAGGACTGGATGCCCTGCTTTTCCAGTTGTCTGGTTACCAGCTTTTCGTGGCGTGAACGGGTGCGAACGGCGTACCACTGGGCTTCCTGCTCGATGGTTCCACTACAGTCGCCCGGGGTGCCGCTTGCTGTCATGTGTGCAACTCCGTTCACAGCTCCGCCCTCTCAGTCCCATTCATCGCTTAGACAATAGTCGCTGCGTGGACTTGTTTGATTGCTGGTCAAGCGAGAACCCTTCGCTTGCGGTGTCAAAAGGGGGGATTAAGTACTCCAGTGAATCGCCGCAGCTTACGCGGCGCAAGTGAATCAAGTGGATTCAATTTATCCAGTCCTGCAAGTTCTTGCAATGGGAAGAAAGTGCTAGGAACCAAAGTCCCTTAGGGGGTAAATCGTTTATTTTCACGAGAGAAGAAAGTCTCTAGTCGCAAAATGGGGCGCTTTTGCAGAGAAACAATTCGGCGCGCCCGGGGTTGAGCTTGCAGACGCGAGCTGCGTTGGAAGCCTTATCAGGAGCGGTTTTCCGAACAACTGTGCAGGATTTTTCATCTTGACATCAACATCCGTTTGCCGCCAATCTGCACATGGGTCGGGTTCTGTAGCGACTGCTGTCCCTGCAGCCGTCTGTTATTGGAATTTGGGCGATGGATTCCTCTTCGTGTCCCCTTCCGCGAAGAGTTCAAAACCAACGATTCGAAAAAATGGCACCAGGAGTGACTATGAAGCGTTGTTTCGCACCTATTGCACTTTGCCTATTGGCCGGGCTTTGTATGCTTGCTGTACCTTCGCACTACGCAAAGAAAGCAGAGGCCGTTTGCGCGACCTGTCCACCGCCTCCTCCGCCGCCGCCCACAGTCGGACAATTTGGGGGACCATTAGCGGGACTCAGCACCAGCATCACAAACCTATTTAATGGAGGTTACGGGACCTTCGTTGTCAAGTGGGACCCGATCCGCGGTCTCGGTCCTGTCTCGACCCAACCTGGATGCTTCACGTGCCATGGCGCCGGAGTTAATGTGCTGACGGGCACTGCGGGAGACACCAGCGCAGTCACTGGAACCCGCTTTGGAAAATGGAATCCGGACAACACCTTCAACTATCTAGACGGCAGCGGCACGTTTCCGGAGAACGAAGGCGGTCCAGTTCTGCACGGATTGTCCAACGCCGCGTTCGGGACGCTCCCTGGCTGCAACCAGATTAAGATTGCGGCCACTGGTGCAAGCGAATCAGGCACGACGGTTACGATCACCACGACGGTAAATCACCTCTTCAAGGCAGGACAGCAGGTGGCAGTACAGAAGGTGGGTGTGTCGGGCTACAACGGTACATTCACGATCGCTACGGTACCGACGAGCACGACTTTCACCTATACCGCAACCAATTCGGGATTGGCGCCATCCGGCGGCGGCACGGCGCAGAACTTGCCGCACGAAGTCGTACCCGCGGACGCTACCGTGAACAACGAAGTCCGCTCTCCGCAGTTGTTCGGCTTCGGGTTAATCGACAACATTCCCGATTCCTCAATTCTGGCTAACGCAGGCGCCTCGAAACAGTTCGGCATTACTGGCATCGCCAACATGGTTCCGGACGAATCCGGAGTCGTTCGCCCTGGACGCTTCGGTCAGAAATTGGCGGAAGTCTCTTTGTTCCAGTTCACAGCAGACGCGGAGTTCAACGAGCTCGGTATCACAACCGATGCTTCGCTATTTGGCGTCTCGAGCATGTTCAATCCCAACGAACATAGTCCGCAGGGATTGGCGTATCCTACCGCGTGTCAGCCGGATAAGAACGCTCCTCAGGATGTTAAGCAAGTTAACATCATCAAGATGACGCAGTTCCAGGCTCTGTTGGCCCCAATACCGCCGCAACCGCCCACATCGCAGACCACCGCGGGTAAGGCTGTATTCGAGAGCATTGGGTGCAACATCTGCCACATGGAGAGCTTCACGACGCAGCAGAACGTAAAGCTCCGAACAACGGCTGGTGGCACCACCGCCGTAATTCCGTCTCTGAGCAACGTCACGTTCAGTCCTTACTCGGACTTCCTGCTTCACGATATGGGCTCGGGGGATTCCGGCGGAATTCCGTTCCAGCCGCATGGCATAGGACAGGCGAGTCTCACTATGTGGCGCACGGCACCTCTGTGGGGACTATCGAACGTTCTGGTGAAGTCAGGTGGATTGATGCACGACAACAGTTCGACGAGCATCGACGCGGCGATCAAGAAACACGGCGGAGAGGCCGCAACGGTTGTAACGACGTACAAGGGGTTGAATGCAACGGACTCCGCCAATCTCCTTGCCTTCCTTGGTTCTCTCTAAAAGGCTGGTTAGTTCGCGTGCGGTAAAGTGAAGTTGATCGTAATTCGGGTTTGACCTTCAACAGGGCGGCCGTTCACAAAGTTGGGCTGGTATCTCCACTGCCTGACTGCGTGAACGGCCGCCCTCGCGAGTAGAGAATCTCCCGAGACAATTCCAATCGTGCCGACGGTGCCATCAGGGAGGACTTGGACGTCGAGAATCACAGCACCCTCCAGATTCCGACTTCGCGCTTCGGCCGGATACTCGGGCTCAACGCGCCGAACCAGCCGAGCGGACTGCCCGGGATCGTTGTCACTCTGAGGCTTCGCGGATTCGCGGTAGATCACCTTACCGTTCTGTGTGACTAGAAGCCCGGGAACTTCAGGTGCAGCTTTACCGGTCTTTAGCGGCTGAGGGGTGCTCATCGTTGCCGCCGGGGAGGCTGCTGCAGCAGACCGCACCGGTGGCGAACTCGCTGATGTAGGTACGCCGGTCTGCACAAGCTCGGGGTTGGTTCGAAGCTCAGATCCGGGAACGCGCTTCTTCGCGGCGCCACGCCATCCGACTATCACACCCAGCGCCACGGCCGCCGCGACTATGAGAATAACGAGCACGGTACTCCAGAGATCGGTCTCTTGGAACGGTTCGGCTTCTCGCTCGATCGATGTGACCGCCTCTCGATCGTACTCGTCACTGTTAGGCATCGCATGAATCGCGGCTTGCAGGAGGGAATCTTCTTCCACCGAAACGAGAGGGTGCATAGCGCCTTGCTCCGCTTCTCTCTTCGTGGCAACAATCCGATGGGTAAGGCTTTGCAGCGTCTCAATGTCGCCTCCGCTAAATGCGCTCGGACGAGACGACAGCACCTCCAGAATTCCGAACGGTACATCTGCCTCTTTCAGAGGCAGGACCACCATTGACCGTACACCGAGTTGGCGACAAGCTCCGGCATCTACCCGCGGGTCGTTCTCCGTATCCAAACAGTTCTGGATTTCTCCGGACCGCAGGCAGGCCCCTGACAGGCCCGACTCTGATTCAACTCGAGCCCCAAGATCGGGTGCGTGCTGTCCCGTTGTCGCCCGGCATTCCATGACGCCATCTCTCGCCAGAGCGATGGCTGCTCCGGTTGCGCCTGTTGTGCTTCGCACCTGCTCTACCACTTGATTGAGCACAAGGTCGAGCGCCAAATCGAACGCAACGGCTTCGCCCCCGTAAGCCGCGAGAGTTCTCGCGACAGTAGCGACATCTTTCGCCTGTTCATCTGCGGAAAAATCGGGGCTTTGAAACACGTCGGACTCTGGGGAGGTCACAGCAGAAGCGTTCGGCCGCAACCGGGGGTCTGGAGTCATACAGTGACTGGAAGAATGCTGGTTCTGGACACCGTCATTATGAAGCTAGTGATGAAGGTTTTCAATGGCAGCACTTGGCGAAAGGCTCTGCGGAGTGTTGCGCGAATCGGTGTTGCTGTCAACATCAAAACCCGCCGAAGTTTGGAGCGAAGCTTCGCGCCTAGTAGCCTTAGATTCCCAATTTGATTTCAGGCCATCGATTTTTCCTTCGGTCGCCCCGGCGACCACCGTAGAATTCTGTAGAATCGGAGCCGCGGTTCTCTTTCAGGTCGCTCCTGATAGAGCCTGTCATGCGGTCAAGTTTCTTGAGGACGAAACTCATGCGTATCGCAGTTGTAGGTTCCGGATATGTTGGATTGGTCGCGGGTGCCTGCTTCGCCGACCTTGGGCACGAAGTGATCCTGGTAGACAATGATGAGCAGAAACTTGCGGCTTTGAATAGCGGTCAGGTTCCCATCCACGAGAAATTTCTTCCTGAACTCCTCAGCCGGCACCGCGGACAGCGCCTCAGGTTTTCGGGCAATCTGACGGAGGCTGCTCGGTCCAGCACCGCCATTTTTGTCGCTGTTGGGACTCCACCTACCGAGAGCGGCGAGGCTGACCTGTCCCACGTGGAATCGGTCGCGAGAGAGATCTCCGGAGGCGTCGACACCTACAAAGTTATTGTCGAGAAGAGCACCGTTCCGGTTTACACGAGCGAGTGGATCCGGAAGATCATTTTGCGCAACGGCGTCGACCCAGCAATGTTCGACATCGCATCCAACCCAGAATTCCTTCGCGAGGGCACGGCAGTCACTGATTTTCTTTTTCCAGATCGCATCGTCATCGGCTGCGACAACGAGCAATCCACGCATGTGCTTCGTGAGATCTATGCTCCTCTCACTGACGGGAGCTATTGCAAACGGGTCGATGCAATTCCGAAGCCGGATCGCGCACTGCCTGCTCCTGCGCTGATTGCCACCAGCACCAAGAGCGCCGAACTGATCAAGCATGCCTCCAACGCGTTCCTGGCAATGAAGATCTCGTTCATCAATGCTGTGGCCTGTGTCTGTGAATCGGTGGGGGCTGACGTTAACCAGGTCGTGCACGGCCTTGGCACGGACTCTCGCATCGGACCCGGCTTCATGAACCCGGGTCTCGGATACGGCGGCTCGTGCTTCCCGAAGGATGTAATGGCGTTCCGTTCCGTCGCCCGCGAATGTGGTTACGAGTTCCGCTTGCTGGACGAAGTGATGCGCATCAATGAAGAACAGCGCCAGCGATTTCTTCGCAAGGTCCACGACGCATTGTGGACGCTGCGCGGCAAGAATCTCGCGGTTCTCGGGCTAGCTTTCAAGGGCGGGACCGACGACATCCGTGAATCGCCAGCCATCTTTTTAGTGCGCTCGTTGCTACAGGAAGGCAGCAGAGTTCGCGCTTACGATCCGGCCGCTACTGAGCGGGCGCGAGCCGTCCTTGGTGATGGAGTCACCTTTACCGGCTCCCCCTATGAAGCAGCACAGGGTGCTGACGCATTGCTTATCCTGACGGAATGGGAAGAGTTCGGCGAACTTGATCTTGATCGGCTGCGCGCGGAACTCAGGTACCCGATCGTCATTGACGGTCGCAATCTTTACAATCCAGAAGTAATGGCGAATCGCGGCTTCACCTACTACAGTGTGGGACGCCCCGCAGCACACCCCGAAGGCGTGCCCACACCTGTCCTCAAAAACGGCAAGAAGGCATGATCCAAAAACGCGCGGTAGTGACCGGCGGTGCCGGATTTCTGGGATCCCATTTATGCGACGCCCTGCTCGGCGAAGGCTGGAGTGTGGTTGCGGTCGATAACCTGCTTACTGGCAGGCTCTCTAATCTCGCGCATCTGAAGTCAGACTCTCGTTTCGAATTAGTGCAGAAAGACATCTGCGAGCCGTTCGATGTCGGGCGAGTGGATTATGTATTTCACCTCGCCAGCCCTGCCAGTCCGGTTGATTACAGCACACATGGCATCGAGACGTTGAAGGTGGGCTCGCTTGGAACGTTCAACGCACTCGACGTCGCTCGAAAATATGCAGCCAAATACTTTGTTTCCTCCACATCTGAGTGCTACGGAGACCCCCTCGAGCATCCACAGAAGGAGACCTATTGGGGACACGTCAACCCAATCGGGCCACGATCGGTATACGACGAAGCAAAGCGCTTCACCGAGGCCGTAACGATGGCCTACCGCCGCTACCACAATGTGGACACGAGAATCGTCCGCATCTTCAATACGTACGGTGCGCGCATGCAGCTGAATGATGGCCGCGTTGTGCCGAACTTCATGAAGCAGGCTCTTCGTGACGAGGACCTTACGGTCTACGGGAATGGAGCTCAGACGCGAAGCTTTTGTTACGTGAGTGACGAGATCGATGGATTTCTCCGTCTGGCCCACTCCGACGAGCACCTTCCCGTCAACATCGGGAACCCCAACGAGTTCACGATTCTCGAGTGCGCGAAGGTTGTGCTCAACGTAGTCGGATCAAAGAGCAGAATCCGCTACGAACCCCTCCCGCAGGACGATCCCAAACAACGTCGTCCCGATATCACCAAGGCACGCCAACTGCTCGGGTGGGAACCGAAAATCGACTTGGAGTCTGGCCTACGCTTGTCGCTGGATTATTTCAGGAAGGCTGTGACAGATGAGGCTCGCGAGCAAGGCTGACTTGATTCAGGGCTGCTGAGCGGAATCACAAGCCCGTGTAGGAACGGAGCCCTTGGTCCCTCCAGCGAGCGCCGCGAGCGGTACGTTTCTGCGCGCCAACGGATAACTAGGAAACCGTCGCATTCCCATTCGAACGGATGATTCGGCTATCGGATGAGCGTGATCTAACCTGCAGACGTGGTCGCCGCGACGAAATCCGTGAGCTTTCGGACGTTCATCTGCTCTTCTTTGGTTTTTAACTCAAAGGCGATGCCCATTCCGTACCCAGGATGAGCGGCTTGTACTTTTCCCCTGAGCCTCAATTTCAGTTCGTATGTGCGTACCACGATTTCGACCTCGGACCCCTGCGGGAATGGCAGAGGCACTTCCAAATAGCATCCGCCTGAACTGAGATCCGTCAGGCAGCAGTGATTCGGCACCGGGGTGCCGATACGGTAAACTTCCGCTCCTAGGCGGCAGGCATACCGAGCTTTCGTGCGGCGGTCATCGTGGCTTGCTGGCCCATCGGCCGATTCAATAGCACTCGACGAGGCCGCTGATTGATGTTCGC
>Ga0136846_1237413_pt1 | contig 44678 bp, 43 predicted proteins | sample HopSoiMetagenom2_FD_96841 | JGI IMG/M metagenome (GOLD analysis project Ga0136846, IMG submission 96841) | Grasslands soil microbial communities from Hopland, California, USA - 2 Assembly 2016 (version 4) | ecosystem: Environmental > Terrestrial > Soil > Grasslands | place: USA: Hopland...
GGCCAGGGAACGGTGTTCCGCGTCTTCTGGCCGGCGTCCGAGCCGCACGCCGCGGTTCGAGCCCAGATCGAGGCCCCGGAGGACCGGGCCAAGGCCGCGCCGCTGATCCTATTGGTGGAGGACGATCCGCCAGTGCGCAACGCCATCCAGCGCATGCTCGAGGCCGAGGCGTTGCGGGTCGTTCCGGCTGCGAACGGTGTGGAAGCCTTGCAATGGCTGGAGCAAGCCGGATCGCGCGGCCTGCGCGTCAGCCTGGTGGTGAGCGACGTGCGCATGCCGCTGATGGACGGACCGGCGCTGGCGCGGCGCCTGTTCCAGCTGGACCCGCGGCTGCCGGTGCTGCTGATCACCGGCCACGCGGAGAAGCGCGACCTCGTGAACCTGCCGACCCCGGCCTGCGGGCTGCTGCAGAAGCCGTTCTCGGCGGCGGAGCTGTCGCGGGCGATCCGGGCGTGCCTCGCGCCCAAGCCGGTGGCGGCATCGAGTTGACGTAATCTTTCTTATCAGACGTACACGTGTAGCAGCAAAATGAAAATGTCCGGTTCCGCCCAAGTAGAGATGTCCGGTTTCCGCGGCGCGGTGTCGCCTGGGAGCCGAATGATGACGCTACTGGCCGGCTGATGGAGCTACGCTTCGTCGAAGTCGAGTCCGCGTTCGACTACTTCGCATCGACCCGCGCATATCTCGAGCGCCACGGCAAGCCGGTGGCCTTCTGCAGCGACAAGCACAGCATCTTCCGCGTCTACCACGAAGGCACGACGGGCCGGGCCCAAGGCGTGACGCAGTTCGGGCTCGCCCTGGCCGAGCTCAAAATCGACATCATCTGCGCGAACTCGCCGCAGGCAAACGGTCGCGTCGAGCGGATGAACAAGACGCTCCAGGACCGCCTGGTGAAGGAGCTCCGTCTGCGCAGCATCTGACGAAAGAGTCTGGCAACGCGTTCCTGCCGGACTTCATCGAGGACTACAACCGGCGCTTCGGACGCACGGCGAAGAAGGCCCACGACGCCCATCGGCCGCTGCGGAGCGATGAGGACCTGTCCCGCATCTTCACCTGGCAGGAGGAGCCGACGATGTCTCGCAACCTGGTCGTCCATCAAGCGAGTGACGGACCTCGTGGAGCCAGGTCCCCAGACGCTACCCTTTGCGGGCAAGCGCGTCCGCGTCTTCGAGCAGGAGGACGGGCGAGTCGAGATTCGCTGCGAGGGCCAGCTGCTTCTGCTCGCTCTTCGAGAAGAACCGATGCGTCGACCAGGGCGCGGTGGTGGAGAACAAGCCGCTCGGCGCAGTCCTGTCGGTCATCCAGGCCTCGCAGGTGGAACGCGACAAGGAGCTTTGGTGTCGAAGAAGCTCACCCTTCGCGAAAAGGAACGCGTCGAGGCTGCCCGGATCGCGGCCGGAGTCTCCCAGTCATCCGGCCCAGAGGGACTCAGCGAGGTGACGTCCTTCCTCGAGCGATTCGAGGCGGAGCAGAAGAAGGCCCGAACGAAGGCACGCACGGGTTTGACAACAGGTGCCCGTTCACCGCAAGCGCCCGTCGTCTACTTCGCCATGATCCCGCCGTACTTCGCGACGAAGCGCCGCCATGCGGCGGTCGCGGCGTCCTGGGCAGCGTCGATCAGGGCGGACTCGTCGGCGTGGACGAGCCGGTGGTCGTCGACGACGATGCGTCCGTCGACCACCACGGTCTCCACGTTCGTCGGATGCGCGTGGTAGACGAGGTTCTGGATCGGGTCGAGCGTCGGGGTGAGGCCGAACGCCCGGTAATCGAGGACCACCAGGTCCGCGCGCTTGCCGGTCTCGATGGATCCGATCTCGCGCTCGAGACCGAGCGCCCGCGCGCCGCCCATCGTGGCGAGCTCCAGCGCGTCGGGCGCGAGCATTGTCACGGCGTTCTGCTCCTTGAGGCGCGCCATCAGCACGCACGCGCGGACCACGTCGAAGTAATCGGAGAACATGCTGTCGATGCCGAGGCCGACGGTGATGCCACGGCGCCGGAACTCGCCGACGGGGGCGATGTGGCCGCGGATCGAGTTGATGAGCGGACAGTGGGCGACGGCGGTGCGCGTCTCGGCCAGAAGCGCGATGTCCGGGTCCTCGATGACGTAGCAGTGCGCGGCCACGACGTCCGGCGCGAGCAGGCCGTTTCTGCGCGCGTACTCGAAGGGGCTCACGCCGTGGAGCCGTCGGGTGGCGACGCCTTCGGCCGGCCCCCAGCCGAGGTGGATGCTGAGGCGGAGCCCCAGGCGATCGGCCGCCGCGCGGGACTCCCGGAGGAGCTCCGGCGAGGAGCTGATGGTCATGTTCGGCGCCATGATCACCGAGATCCGGCCGTCGGCCTTGCCGTGCCATGCCTCGGCGAACTCGACCGCCTGGCGGAGCTGGGCAGAACGGAGCACCGGATCGTACCGGTACCGGTCGTGGCGGAGGCCGTCCACCTCGACGTCGAACGTCATGACGCCCATCAGGCTCCGGATGCCGAGCCGCTCGACGAACGGCGCGAAGACGTCGGCCTCCTCCTCCATCTCCAGCACGGTGGTCACGCCGCTTCGCAGGAGCTCCGCGTACGTGAGGGATCCGACCGCCAGGCGCTCCGGGCGCGTGACCACGTTGGTCATCGGGAAGTACATGCCGGTCACGCAGCCGAGCCCGGCGTCCTCGGCGCGGCCGCGGAAGAGCGTGTAGCCGACGTGATTGTGCGTGCTCACGAAGCCCGGGATGACCACTTTGCGGCGGCCGTCGATGACCCGCGCCGCCGTCGGGTGGCGGTGCGCGACCTCGTCGCTCGGGCCGACGTCGACGATGCGGGCGCCCTCGACGTAGACGGCGCCGGGGTCGAAGATCCGCCCCCGGGGCTCCACGGGGATCACCATCGCGTCTCGGATCAGGAGGCTCACGGCTTGGCCCTTCGATCTCCGGCTCCTGCGTGGCCGCTGCGTAGCACGACCAGGGGCCGGTCTGCCAGGCGAGCTCGTGGAGACGTCGTTCGATGTCAAAAAAATCAGGCGGCGGAAGCCGTACGCTTCCACCGCCCGATCGCTAGCTGGTTCGGCTGCAGGTCGTGAGCTTAGTGCGGCTGCGCCTCGCCATGGCCCGGCTTGCCGGTGCTGTGCCCCGACTGGGCAGTTGCAGCGACGCCCTGGCCGGGCGCCCAGATGGCCGACAGCCCGTTCACCACGCCGCTCGCCTTGGGCGAGCCGACGCCGGTGAAGGCATCCCAGCCGGCGACCGCGCTGAACCCCGTAACCGTCACGGGGTTGCCGGCGGAGTCGAACTCGACGGCGGAATTGACTGCGCTGGTCACGTCATTGAACGCGCTCGCCGCATTGCTCTGACCGATCTTGTAGAGCGCGCTGTTGATGAAGCCGTACCCGTGGCCGGCCGCCTGGGCCGCGATGGCGGTGAGGGCGGCCCACTGCGGCGCGCCGGCGCTGGTGCCACCAAATCTAAAGAAGCCCGTGGGAACGCCCGGGAAGTCCAGGTAGGTGAGGACGCCGTGCAAGATGGCCGCGTTGTACGACACGTCGGCGACGCCGCGCGCCTTCGCGCCGTGGAGGGTGCCCTGCTGATACGACGGCGCATCCCAGACCGCGCTGAAGCCGCCGCCGCCGGCCTCGGTGTTCCCGAAGAAGTTCTGGAAGTCACCGAACTGCGGGCCTTCGTTCCAGCCGATCTCGCCCTGGTACGTGCCGGCAGCGGGATGCGTGGCCGGATTGCAGCCGAGCGAGGGCAGGCAGTAGTCGGCCGCGTGCAGCTCGGTCCCGCCGACGGAGGTCACGAGCGGATCCGACGCGGGCGACGAAGTCGACTTGATCCAGGTGTTGCCATCGCAGGACGGCTGCGATGCGCCCTGATCGCCGGCCGAGGCGAAGAGCGTGATCCCCTTCGCCGTCGCGTTGGCGAACGCCTTGTGCCAGGCGGCGGTCAGGTCGGGGCCCAGGCAGACGTCCGCCTCGCCGAAGCTCATCGAGATCACGTCGCCGCGGTGGTTGTCGATGGCGTCGTTGATGGCATCGATGAGGGCGACGTCCGAGTTGTCGGCGCCCGACTCGAGGACGATGTTCGCGCCGGGCGCGATGGCGTGCGCCCATTCGACGTCGAGCGAGATCTCCTCCGCCCACCCGACCATGTTCGAATCGTGCGCGTCGAACGGCGTCAGCCCGTCAGGCGCGACCACCGTCAAGGTCGGGCCCGAGCCGGTATTGAACTGCGGCAGCCCGTAGAAGTTGTTGAAGAAGGCGACCTGGTTGAGGAGGTTCGGGTTCTGGAAGGCGTCGACGATGACGATGGTCTTGCCCTTGCCGTCAAAGCCCTGCGCAATGAGCTTGTCCGCACCGTAGGCGGTGCGCATCTGGAACGGGTCGAAGCACTGTCCGGTGCTCCGGCCTACCTGGCAGGAAAACAGGCCGAAGTCGGCGCCCGCCGTCTCGATGGACATCACGTTCGGATCGTGCGCCGACGAGGTGTGCACCTTGTTGTGAGTGACCGGTTTGGTCGACTTCGTCGCGGATGCCGAAAGACCGACGAGCGCGACCGCAAGCGCCAATGCCACCGTTGCCGACGTCTTGATCATCTGTGTGATTCTCGTTTCGTGTTCGTGGGTGAAAAGCGGGGGTGAAAAATTGCGTGGTGGGTTCAGAACGCCGCGGACCCTACCCCTATTCCGCCCATATGAGCAAGTTATGTTTGTGATTTAATTCTCGCTCGTCGATTAACCTGCCTGACGAGCGCCTGTATATTCATGTCTCTTGCGGCGAGCCATCCTCGGGCATTCTGGAGGTCCGCCGATCTGGAGCACGGCCGCACGCCCGCCGATGGTCCGACCGCTCGGCTTGCTTTCGCCGGCGTGACGGCGGAGGCTGCGGCGGATCTGGCTTCACGAGAGGTGGCATTGAGCGCGCCGTTGCCCGAGGGATTCGTCGCCATCGTCAAGCGCGACTGCCCCACCTGCGTGCTGGTCGCGCCGGTGCTCGCCCAGCTTCGGGCCGCCGGCGCGCCGCTCACCGTCTACACGCAAGACGACCGGTCGTTTCCCGCCGGGCTTGACCCCATCGACGACGCCTCGCTGGAGGTGAGCTGGCGGTGCTCCATCGAGACGGTTCCGACGCTCCTGCGCGTGTCGGGCGGCAAGGAAGAGGCGCGCACGGTGGGCTGGAGCCGCGCCGACTGGGAGAAGCTGACCGGCGTCCGCGGCCTGGGTCCGTCGCTGCCGGCCCACCGGCCCGGCTGCGGCTCGCTCTCGTTGGACCCTGCCCGCGCGGACGCGCTGGCGGTGCGCTTCCTCGGTGGCAAGCTCCGCAGCCGCCGCGTCGAGCTGGCCTCGCTCGAGGACGAGATCGAGGCGCTCTTCGACCGCGGCTGGAGCGACGGCCTGCCGCTGGTCCCGCCCACCGAGGCGCGCGTGTTGCGGATGCTGGCCGGCACTTCGCGCAAACCCGACGACGTGGTGGCGGTGGTGCCGCCCGATCTGGTCGAGGTCACCGTCGAGAAGGTGGCCATCAACGCGGTGATGGCGGGCTGCAGGCCGGAGTACCTGCCGGTGGTGCTCGCTGCTCTCGAGGCGGCGTGCACCGACGAGTTCAACATGCACGGAGTTCTCGCCACCACCATGCCGGTGGGTCCCGTCGTCGTCGTGAACGGCCCCATCCGCCGCGCCATCGGCATGAACTCGGGAGTGAACGTGCTCGGGCAGGGCAACCGCGCCGGCCTCACCATCGGCCGCGCCTTGCAGCTCGTCATCCGCAACGTGGGAGGCGGCAAGCCCGGCGAGGTGGATCGCGCCACGCACGGCAGCCCCGGCAAGCTTTCGTTTTGTTTCGCCGAGGACGAGGAAGGTTCGCCCTGGGAGCCGCTCTCGGTCGAGCGCGGTCTTCCGCCTGGCGCGAGCGCGGTCACGCTCTTCGCTGGCGAGGGCACCCGCTGCATCGTCGATCAGCAGAGCCGCGCGCCCGAGTCGCTGGTCGCCTCGTTCGCCGTCAACCTGCGCGCGCTCCACCACCCCAAGCTGGCCCTCGGTTTCGACGCCATGCTGGTGGTGGGCCCGGAGCACGCCCGCGTCTTCCACGAGGCGGGTTGGAGCAAGGCGCGCGTCGTCGACGAGCTGCACCAGCGGCTGCAGCTCCCCGGCGCGGAGATGGTGCGCGGCGCGTCCGGCATCTCCGAGGGGCTGCCCGAGCACCTGCGCGACGCGACCGTGCCGAAGTTCCGGCAGGGGGGCCTGCTTCTCGTCCATGCCGGCGGTAGCGCCGGGCTCTTCTCGGAGATCATCGGCGGCTGGATCAACGGAGACGTCGGCAGCCAGCCCGTCACCAGGGAGATCAAGCGATGACCATCGTCCTCGACCCCACGAGCGAGCGGACCATCCCCGAGCGCGCGCGCGTTCCGCGGCCTGCCTCGCTGCGCGGCAAATCCGTCGCGCTCCTGGACATCTCCAAGCCGCGCGGCGACGTCTTTCTCGATCGGATCGAGGAGCGCCTCGCCGCCGACGGATGCAAGGTCCGCCGCTTCGCCAAGCCCACCTTCAGCAAGCCCGCGCCCATCGACGTGCGCCAGCAGATCGCCTCCTCCTGCGAGGTGCTGATCGAGGCCCTGGCCGATTGAGGGAGCTGCACGTCGTGCAGTGTGCACGACATCAGCGACGCCGAGGCGCGCGGGCTCCCCGCGGTGTTCGTCGCCTCGAACGAGTTTCGCGTAGCCGCATCCGCGCAGGCGCGCGCGCTGGGCTTTTCGCCCGCGAGCGTCTTCGTGCCGCATCCCATCCAGGACCGCACCGACGACGAGATGCGCGCCTACGCCGACGCCGCGTACGCCGGCCTGGTGGCGGCGCTCACCTCGGCGTGAGGGGTCAGAGGCCGATGGAGTTGGTATTCGGAATGCGATCGATTGGAAGGTCCGGTCGCTCGTCCACCGTGGCGGCGGTGACATCGGAGGTCCGGACCGACCGGCCCTCCTGGACGAGGTACCGGGCTTCTTTCCTGCATCCTCGCGCGAGGTAGCCGGCGCGCAACGAGTCAACGACGATCTCGTCTTCCGGGCAGGCGAAGTCGGCGGCGGCGCGATTGCGCACCTGCGCGCCGGGAAAAGAGCATCCGGCGAGGACGACCAGCGCGGCGGCGGCCATGCCTCTCATGGCGTGTACCGAGTGTACACCCGGTACACAGACGATCCACGCGACCAACGGCCGCCGGGAGATCCGTCGCGCCAAAAGAAGAAGGCCCGGGAACCTGGTTCCCGGGCCTTCGTAAATCCAAGGGCAGAACTGCCGGTCAGACAGGCTTGACGTTCTGCGCCTGCAGGCCCTTCGGGCCCTTCGTCACGTCGAAGCTCACCTTCTGGCCTTCGGCCAGAGTGCGGAACCCTTCGGCGGCGATCGCCGTGTGGTGGCAGAAGACGTCCTCGCCACCGTTGTCCTGCGTGATGAACCCGAAGCCCTTCGCATCATTGAACCACTTCACTGTGCCAGTCGCCATTTGCTCTTTCGCTAGCGCGCCCGCAGCGTGCGGGCGCTTCCCGCGTTTTTCGCGGATGGAGACGTCTAGCACATTTCGTCCTGGAAACTCAAAAGTTCTGGCCGACGGCGAAGTCGTGGTCGCGCTGCCCCAAACGCCGGGCAGCCAAGGCTGGTCGCCGAAGTCGGATTCGCCAAGCAACCTTCCCGAGGCCGCCGCCGGCCTCCAGCCCCGCCCGCTTCCACGAACGGCCTGCGCGTCTCCTGCGTCGCTCGCGTCCGAGCCGTACGGGCATTGGCGTTTGGCAGTATTCCGGCGCACGAGGCGCGGGGTTTCCTTGGTACACTGCCTGCGTGGCCCGGCCGTCGCGCCCGTTCATCGCCTTTTTGCTGCTCGCGACCGGGCTGCTCCTCTACGTCGCCTGGCCGTTCCGCACCCCGCTCTTCCTCGCGGGAGTGATCGCCGCGGTGCTGCACGATCCGACGGAGCGCCTGACCAAGGCGTTGCGCGGCCGCCGCACCGTCGCCAGCGCGCTTGTGACGCTGGCCGTGCTGGTCCTGATCGTCGCGCCGTTCGCGGCGCTGGTGGGCTTCGTCACCCGGGAGGCGGCCACCGGCCTGGCCTACCTGCGAGAGACGCTGGGCGTCACCTCGGTGGCCGAGCTTCGCGGCGCCGTCCTGCCCACCACGCTCGCGCGCCTCCTCGAAATGCTGCACCTCAACCGCGAGCAGGTCTTCGACGCCGCGGCGAGGCTGGTGGGCATCGTGCAGGAAGCCATGCCCGAGATCCTCGCCAGCGGCAGCCGCGCGTTGCTGGCCACGGTGATCATGCTGATCGCGCTCCACTTCCTGTTGGTGGACGGCGCCCGCGTCGCGGAGTGGGTGCGCCGCGTCTCGCCTTTGGATGCGCGCCAGACGCAGGAGTTGACCGCCGAAATGCGCCGGGTCACCCGCGCCACCGTGCTGGGCATCATCGCCACCGCAGTCTTCCAGGGCGTCGCGGCTGGCACCGGCTACCTCTTCGCCGGCGTCCCCCACGCCGCGTTCTTCGGGCTGCTCACCGCCATGGTGTCCTTCGTGCCGGGCGTCGGCACCTCGCTGGTGTGGGCGCCGGCGGCCATCTCCATCTGGCTCGGCGGCCGCCTCGTGGCCGCGGTGCTCTTGGCCCTCTACTGCCTCGTGGTGGTGGTGGGCGCGGAGCAGGTGGGCAAACCTCTGCTCTTGCGCGGCCAGGTGCAGATGCACACCGGGCTCATCTTCCTCTCCCTGCTGGGCGGACTGGCCATGTTCGGGCTCCTGGGAATCCTGCTCGGGCCGCTGATCGTGGCCTTCTTCCTGGCGATGATGCGGATCTACGAGCGCGATTTCCGCGCGGCCAGCGTTCCTCCCGTTGCGCCCGATCGCGCCGCGTAGTAGACGCGGCAGGTGAACGCGCCTCCCTCGCCCCGCCGCGGCTTCATCGCCCGGATGACCGAAGCCGCCGTCGCGCGGCCCGGCCTCTTCCTGCTCGTCTCGGCGATCCTCGCAGGCGTCTCGGTCTGGGCGGCATCCCATCTCGAGATCCGATCGGACCTCAAGGAGCTGCTCCCCTCCGACCTGCCTTCGGTCCGGGAGGTGCAGAAGCTGATCCAGCGCGTGGGCGGCGACGGCACCGTGCTGGTGGTGATCCAGTCCCTCGACGGCGCTTCCGGCCTGAAGAACGCCGAGTCGATGGCGCCGGTGCTCACCCGCGACTTCCTCGCCCTGGGGCCACAAGAAATCCGCTCGGTCGAGAGCAACGTCCTCCCGGTGAAGGCGTACTACGAGGAGCACTGGCCGCTCTTCGTGGGGCTCGACGACCTCACCAAGGCGCGGGACACGGTCCGGCAAGAGGTGCGCAAGCGCAAGCTCGCCGCCAACCCGCTTGGCGGGGACCTCTTCGAGGACGACGAGGCGCCCGCTGCGCAGAAGCCGGCGGAGACGCCGTCCTGGATGGACCCCAAGCAACCGCTCCCGCGCGAGCTGGTGGCGCAGCGATTCGATCGCTACGTGGACGGCTACCTCGTGCATCCCGACAGGAGCTCGCTGACGCTGGTGCTGCGCCCCGCCGGGACGTCGCTGGGCGTGAGAGAGTCCGAGGCGCTGATGGCCCGGCTCCACGCGGTGGCGGACAAGCACGTCCAGGAGCTCAAGGACAAGCACCTGCGCATCGGTTGGGGCGGCACCTTCCCCACCTTCATCGCCGAGTACGAGGCCATCATCGGCGACGTGGCGGGCACCGCGGTGCTGGTGGTGACGCTGGTGCTCGGGTCGATCCTCCTCTTCTTTCGCGACCTGCGCAGCACGGCGTCGTTGGGCCTCGCCGTCCTGGTTGCCGTGGCGGTCACCTTCGGCCTCACCTGGCTGGTGATCGGCTACCTCAACACGCAGACCGCCTTCCTCGGCGCCATCGTGGTGGGCAACGGCATCAACTACGGCCTCATCTACCTGGCGCGGGTGAAGCAGCTGCGCCAGCGCGGCGACTCGCTCTCCGACTCCTGCGTGGACGGCGCAGTCACCACCGCCAAGGCCACCCTGCTCGCTTCCGCCGCCACCAGCGTTTCGTTTGGAGTCCTGATCATCGCCGCCAACCGCGGCTTCCGGCACTTCGGCTTCATCGGCGGCATCGGCATGCTGCTCTGCTGGGTGTTCACGTTCACGCTGGTGCCCGCGCTCCTGGCCATCTTCGAGAAGCTGCGCGGCGCGCCCAGGCAGAAGCCCGCCTCCAGCGGCGAGCGCTACGTCCCGCCGCTCTCGCGCCTCTTCGCCCGGCCGCGCGCCATCGTCTGGACGTTCGCGCTCCTCACCGTGCTCGCCGCCATCTCCTTCGGGCTGCAGCTCCGGCGCGGCGCCATGGAGCACAACCTCGACAACCTCTCCAACGAGCTGAAGGGCCAGGACACGCTCAAGGCCGACAACCAGCGGGCCAACGACGCGCTGGGAAAGTCGCTGGCCGGCGCCTATGCGCTGCTCGACTCCCGCGAGGAGGCCGACGCTTTCTGCGCCGTGATCCGCGAGCGAATGAAGCAGCCGCCCAACGACAAGCTGATCGACGGCTGCGACACCATCTCCTCGGTGCTCCCCGCGCAGCAGCCGCAAAAGCTGGCGGTCATCCGCGAGATCGTCGCCGAGCTGCCGGATTCGCTCCTCCGCCGCCTCTCCGACCCCGCGCAGCGCGAACGGCTCCGCACCGTGCGCGATCAGCTGGCGGCGCAGAGGCCCATCGGCCCGGAAGATGCCCCGCCCACCCTGCTCGACCGTCTTCGCGAGCGCGACGGAACGCTGGGTCGCATCGCCGCCGTCACGGCGAAGGGCAGCGCCGAGCTGGAGATCGCCGAGAACCTCCAGAACTTCGTCAAGGCGGTGCGCAACGTGCCGATCAACGGCCAACTCCACGACGCCACCGGCGACAAGGTGATCTTCGCCGACCTGCTCAAGGACATCGAGGTGGAAGGCCCGCGCACCACCTTCCTCTCCTTCGCCGGCGTGCTGCTTCTCGTCTTCATCCTCTTCCGCAACGTCCGCACCAGCCTGGAGGTGGTGGGCTCGCTCACCGTCGGGGTGATCCTGATGTGCGGCGGCGCGGCAGCGCTGGGCCTGAAGATCAACTTCTTCAACTTCATCGTCTTCCCCATCACCTTCGGCGTGGCGGTGGACTACGGGGCCAACGTGGCGGCGCGGGTGAAGGAGCGAGGCGGCGACGTGATCGGATCGATGGCGGAGGTAGGCCCTGCTGTGGCGCTCTGTTCCTGGACCTCGATCATCGGCTACGGGACCCTGCTCTACTCGCTCAACCGCGCCCTGCGCAGCTTCGGCTGGTACGCGATGGTCGGCGAGGTCACCACCATCGTCACCGCGCTGGTCCTGCTTCCCGGGCTGCTGCTGCTGGCAAGACCTCGAGGATCTGCATCTTCCCCGGGCTAGACCACGCCTCGCGCAGACCGTCCGGCAGGCGCTCCGGAAGGTGGTCGAAGAAGAGCCAGCGCGGCTCTCCGTCCTTGCGGGAGGAGTAGTCCACCAGGACGTAGCGCACGCGCCTCTCGCGCATCCACGAGATCAGCCCGGCCGCCTGCAGCGGCTGCCGCTGCCAGGTGCTGGAGACGATCTCCATCTGGTTCGACGCCGGCAGGAACCACTCCGGCTCGAAATGGCTGCGGCTGTCCACCGCGTAGTTCTCGCCCGGCTGGAGGTTCTGCTCCAGCCAGCGCCCGGCCTGGTCATACTCCGGGCGGACGCCGTTCATCGGCGGACCCAACCACAGCGTCAGCGGCACGTAGATCGCGCCCACGGCTGCCCAACGCCGTAGCCACCGCGGCCTGACCGCAAGCTCGGGCGCGAGGACGAAAGCGAAGAGGCAGAGCGTCATGGGAAAGACGTAGCGCGAGGAGCCCCCCACCGCGCTGAAGACCACGAAGAAGGCGACGAAGAGGGCGGCTTGCACCACCAGCCAGGTGCGCTCGAACGACGGCGGCCGCTTCCACAAAAGCCGCAGCGCGACAACGAGGAGCACGAAGCCCAGCACCACGCCGGGGATGTGGACCGGTCCGAGCGGGCTCGGGGCCACGAAGCTGAGCGAGTCGCCGAGGTGCAGCGCGGTCTCGGCGATGCCCATCACCACCCTGCCGAACCAGATCTCGTGCCAGGTGGTGTGCGCGAACCAGTCGCGAAAGCCGTGCGGCAGCCTCTCCAGCGCGCCGGGCGCGTACGTCTCCGCATAGTCGGGCAGCCGATCGATCCAGAGCAGCCGGTTGTTCCAGTGGTGCAGCGGCGATCCGTAGACGCGGAGGTTTCGCCAGAGGAGCGGGGAGGCCGCGACGAGAAAAGAGGCTCCCGCCCCCCACGCCCGGAGATCGCGCAGCGCCTTGGGACCGCGCTCCACCAGGAGCGCCACGGCGAGGCAGAAGACGAGGAAGATGCCGTTCCCCTTGTCCAGCTGGGCCAGCCCCGCCCAGACGCCTGCCAGGAGCCAGCGCCGCGGGTTCTCGAAGCCGTCGAAGATGGCCCCGACGGCGAGCGCCCAGAAGAGCAGCAGCAGCGGCTCCGCCGATTCGCGCCCGGCGTAGTCGATGAAGCACTCGCTGGCCGCGAGGAACGCCGCCACCACCAGCCCGGCCGCGGGGCCGCCGCGCTTGCGCGCCACCCGCCACCAGGCCAGCAGGGCCAGAAGGCCGAGCAGGATGGTGAGCATGCGCGCCCGCGTGTGGAAGCGGTGGTCCCGCCCGGCCACCAGCGAGAGGACGCCCACGTAGAGCGGGTTGCGGTTGTCCTCCGTCCAGCTTCCGGAGAAGAGGGCCTTGGTCAGCCCCAGCGGCCCGCCCACTTCCCGCGCCTGGTTGGCCAGGTCGAGAAAGCCCACGTCGTCGTAATGCGGATAGGTGTGCTGCCAGGCGCGCATGCCCGCGAGCCCGAGATACGAGGCAACGCAGGCCGCGAGGAGAAATGCCTCCCGGCGCCTGCTCAACTGCACGCCGCCTCGACCGCCTTGCTGACGTCGTACAACATGGCGCCGCGATCGCTCACCGGCAGGTCTTCCGCCGGCATCCCGGTGCGGCGCAGGAGCCGGTTGTAGCCCAGCTCCGCCAGCGGCTTGAGGTGGAAGACGTCATACAGGTTGTACTCCAACAGTCGCCGGCGCGCGGTCGGGTCACCGGCGCACTGCGCATGCCAGAGGGCCACGGCGTCCGCCCCGGAGAGGCGGGCGAGGTGCGGCGGACGGAACAACCCTGCGCGCGGCTCCAGCTCCTTGAGGCCCCCCTTCTCGCGCAGCCGCTGGTAGACGTGGCGGAGATCGACGTGCACGGCGGGCGGGTCCCAGTCCGGGAAAACCCGCCGGAGGATGGGCAGGTCGAAGGCCGTGCCATTGAAGGTGACCAGGGCCGTCCAGCCGCGGGCGCGCTCCCGGAACGCGTCGAGGTCGCGGGAGTAGCTGACGATCCCCAGGGAATCGAGGATGCCGATGACGGTGACCTTGTCGCCGGCGGCCTCGATGTCGAGGAAGGCGGCGCCGCCGATGACTTGTGGCAAAAGCCGCCAGTGCTCCGTCTGCGGCAGCGCGCGGGCGAAGAACGCCAGCTCGCCGCGGTCGAGCATGGCTGCCGACTCGGAGGCCCCGGCGCGCAGCTTGCCGTCGAGACGCGGCGAGAGCACTTCGCCGGCGGCGGGAACGTCCTTCCAGCAGCGGATGCCCGAAAGCCAGAGCTGCCGCTCGCGCAGCCGACCGATGCCGGCGATGTGCCGGAACGACGCGGTGATCACCGGAGCTCTTCTTCCGCCAGGCGCGTGAGGATGGGCACGTCTGCCTCGCAGAAGGGCAAGCCCGGCAGATCGCGGCGGGACACCCAGCGCACCTGCTCGCAGGCCAGCGGCCTGGGCTCCTCGCCCGTGTGCAGCTCGCAGCGATACAGCGCCAGCTCTACCTGGAGATCCGGGTAGATGTGCTCGACGCGCGCGTACTCCTCGCCGATGGCCGCGCGCACGCCCAGCTCTTCGCGCAGCTCGCGGGCCAGCGCGGCGCGCTCGCCCTCGTTGGGCTCCACCTTCCCGCCGGGGAACTCCCAAAGCGACGCCCGCTCACCCTTGGGGCGCCGCAGCGACACCAGCACCTTCCCGTTCCGCTCGATCACCGCCGCGACCACCAGAACGCGGCGGAGCGCGGTCACGGGAGCAGCCCCAGCGAGAAGAGCGAGCCGCCGTTGGAGATGACGTAGGCGACGCCGGGCAGCGCGAAGACGGGCTGGGAGAAGCCGCTCCCGGGATCGAAGGCGCCCCGCGCCTCGCCGGTCTCGAGATCCACCCCCATCAGCGGGCCGCGGTCCTCCGCCACCAGCACGATGCCGTTCATCGCCACCGGCTGGGTGGGATAGCGACCCTTGGGCAGCTCCAGCTTCCACAGCTCCTTGCCGGTCGCCCGGTCCAGGGCCACCAGCATGCCGCGGCCGCCGCCCAGCACGCGGGCGCCCTCGACCAGCACGTGGTTGGCGCCCGCCAGCGCGTAGGTCCAGGCGGTCTCGCCGGTGGCGGCGTCCAACGCCACCACTCCGACCTTGGCGCTGGCCGCGTAGACGCGCTTGTCGATCTCCGGCGCGTCCACCCAGTCCACGTCCAGGTATTCGCCGGCACCGCTGATCTGCCGCGTCCACTTCGCCGAGCCGTTGTCCGGCGCCAGCGCCGCCACCGTGCCGTCGGCAAAGGCCACGTAGACAGACCCGTGTGCCACCCGTGGCGAGGCGTCGCCGCGAATGGTGAACCCTCCCGGCGCGTCGCGGTGGAATTTCCACAGGCTCTTGCCCGTCTTCCCGTCCACGGCCGTGACCGACTGCTCGCTGGTCATCACGAAGACCCGGCCTTCCGAGACGGCCGGCGTGGTGGTGAGCTCCTCGTGGACGTCCAGCTGCCAGCGCAGGGCGCCGGTGAAGCGGTTGAGGGCGTACAGCTTGCCGTCGCCGCCGGGGACGAAGAGCGTCTCGCCGTCGATGGCTGGCGCTGCCAGGATGCCGCCGTTCGCCATGAACACCCAGGACGTCCTGCCACGGAACCGGCAGCGGACCTTGCCGTCCCGCGTGCCGGTGTAGAGCCTGGTCTGCGCCTCGTCGATCACCGGCGTGGCCGTCTCCGTGGGCGAGAACGGCAGCTTCTCCTGTGGCACCAGCCGCATCATGTCGCCGACGAAAAAGGGCCGGTCGAGCAGCGTCTGGCGCTCTGCAGCGTGCGGGCCGTGGGAGCCCGGCGTGAAGGAAAAGGCGAGCAGCGCGAGCAGGATCACTTCTTCTTCTTCTTTCCCTGCGGCTTGGTCGCTTCCGGGGCCGGCTCGGCCGGAGTCGGCGGCGCCGCGGTGACGGGTGGAAGCGAGGCCAGCTCCAGCCTCTCGTTGGCCGCGCGCGCGACGTCCATCTCTTTGGAGTACTCCTTGGCGACCCGCTCGAGCTGCTGCTTCGCGTCCGGCTTGCCCTGGATCAAGGCCAGCCGGGCGGCCTGGTAATCGGCCCGTCCGGGCTGGTCCATCGACCGCAGTCCCTCGAAAGCCGACTTCGCCTCGTCCAGCTTGCCCTGCGCCTCGAGGGCGTATCCCAGCGATTCCTGCGCAAAGGGCCGCAGCGGATGGCCCTTGCCGGCACTGCCGAGGAAGTCCTGTAGGTCCTTCTGCGCGCCCGCGGCGTCGCCTTGCTTGAGCTTGTGGAAGCCCAGTTCCGCAAGCGCGGTCTGCGCGGCGGTGGTGCCGCCGTGCTCGCTGCGCACCTTCTCCAGGGCGGAGCTGACGGCCTTGTCGCGCTCCTCCTTGGTGGAGAAGGTCTCCTGGCCAGGCTGTCCCTCGCTGGCGATGGGCCGCGACTCCAGCTCGAGCGCCTGCGCCAGGCTGGTGCCGCCCTTGGACTCGCGCGAGGAGCGGAAAGCGGCAAAACCCCAGACGGCGAGCGCGACCAGGGCGGCGGCGACGATGGCGCCCACCACGGTGGTCTGGTGCGTGGCCACCCACCCCATGGCCCTTCCCGCGACCACCTGGAACTCGTCGGGCTTCTTCAGCTGCTTGCGATCGATCTTGTCGGCCACGTGGGCGTCTCCTGCAGGACGGCTTTTCTCGCGGAACTCCCCCTCGAAGTCAATCGCCGTGTAAGGTGCGGGGCGTGCGCCTGCTTGCCGCGCTCCTTTTCTCCCTGCCGGCGGCGGCGGCGCCCCTGGCTTCCGGCACCCCGCGGCTGCAGCTCCGGCTGGAGGCGCTGGCGAGCCAACCCAGCACCCGTCTGCCGACCCGCGGCGGCGGCGGCGTGGGCGTGGGATACCGGATCACCGATCAACTCTGGATCGTCGCCGACGCAGCCACCCGGGCCGCACCGGGCGGCGGCATCGCCTCGGTGGCCGCAGGCCTGCAAGCCACGCTGGACGCGACGCCCATCTCCCCGTATCTGGAGCTCGCCATGGTGGATCTGGGCAACCGCAAGAGCGTGGGCTACTCGCTGGCCACCCGCACCGGGCTGGGCGCGGACTGGGCATTCTCGCGCGCCTGGGGCCTGGGCCTGGTGGTCCGGACCTACACGGCGTTCGACGGCGACGATCCGGGCCTGGCGGGACTGGAAGCGGCCCTGCGGTTCGTCTTCACCCCGGGAGCGAAGTGATGCGCGCTGTCCGATGCGAGAGGCAGGGGCCGCCGGAAGAGATGAAGCTGGTCGAGCTGCCCGATCCGGTCGCCGGACCCGGCGAGGTGGTGGTGCGGCTGCACGCCTGCGGTCTGAACCACCGCGACGTCTGGATTCGCCAGGGGCTCTACGCGAGGATCCAGCTGCCCGCCGTGCTGGGCTCGGACGGCGCCGGCGTGGTGGAGTCGCTGGGCGAGGGGGTCGACACCCGGCTGCGGGGCAAGCGCGCCGTCATCATTCCCTGCGAGAAGTGGGGGCCCGATCCGGCCGCGCAGGGCAAGGACTTCCTCATCCTGGGGATGCCCCGCCAGGGCACGATGGCGGAGAAGATCGCCGTGCCGGCGTCGATGGTGGTGGAGCTTCCCGACTCGATCAGCTTCGAGGATGCGGCGGCGCTGCCGGTGGCGGGGCTGACGGCGTACCGCGCGCTGGTGTTCCGCGGCGGCCTGCGCAAGGGCGAGCACGTGCTGGTGACGGGGATCGGCGGAGGCGTGGCCACACTGGCGATGCTGTTCGCGCAGGCGATGGGCGCGCAGGTCTCGGTGACCTCGGGCAGCGAGGAGAAGCTGGCCCGGGCGCGGGAGCTGGGCGCCATCGCCGCCGCCAACTACAAGGCCAAGGGCTGGGAGAAGGATCTGGTGGCGCAGGCGGGCCGGCCTCCGTCGCTGATCGTCGACAGCGCGGGCGGCGATGGGCTCAACAGCCTGATCGGCGCCGCCGCCGCCGCGGCCCGCATCGTCCTCTACGGCGCCACCCGCATGTCGCCCAGCAAGCTGGACATGGCGAAGATCTTCTTCAAGCAGCTCGACATCCGCGGCACGACCATGGGCACCGACGACGAGTTCCGGGCCATGGTGAAGCTGGTGGCGGACCACAGGATCAAGCCAGTGATCGACAGGACCTTCCCACTCTCGCAGGCGGTGGAAGCGAACCGCCTGCTGGAGGAGTCGGCGCAGATGGGCAAGATCCTGCTCGACTGCAGGGCGTAGCAGGGTCCCGCTACAACCCTCTCAACGATGCCCGGGCGACTCCCAGCGCCAGCCCGAACCGGCCGTCGGGGGACTCCATCCACCTCTCCGGCGTGAATCCAGCCGCGTCGATGAGCCGGAGGATCTCTTCCCGCCGGAACCGCCGCGAGATCTCGGTGCGGATTCCTTCGCCCTGCTGCAGCCGCAGCGTCATCCCCAGCCGGCCCAGGTCGATCTCCATCGCCTGTCGCGCCACCAGCCACATCTCGACGCGCCGGCGCTCCACCAGGTAGGGCGCATGGTGATCGAAGGCCTGCGGATCGAACCGGCTCCGCGCGACCGAGTTCACGTTGACCATCAGATTCCGGTTGAAGGCCGCGGTGACTCCCTGCGGATCGTTATAGGCGAGATGGATCACCGCCGGGTCGGTGACGAGGTTGGCGCCCAGCAGCAGCACGTCGCCTTCGTCCAGGTGTTCGCGCACCCGGGCGAGCAGGCGGATTGCGTCTGGATCCTCGTCGTTGCCGATGGTGCCGCCGATGAACGTCACCAGCCTGCGGCCTCCTGCGGGCCTGGCAGGCAGCGGCAACTCATGCGTGTAGTCGGCCAACACCTCTTCGAAGGCGACCTCGGGGCGCGCGGCGGAGAGGATCTCCCGCGTGCGGCGCAGCGCGTGCGCGCTGATGTCCACCGCCACGTACCGGGGCCTTGCGCCCGCCGCCAGCGCCGCGTCGAGCAGGCAGACCGTCTTGGAGGCGGCGCCGCTCCCCAGCTCCACCACGTCGGTGAGGGCGGCGCCGCCCACCGATTCCAGGATGGCGGAGGCGCGCGCCTCCAGCAACGCCCGCTCGGTGCGGGTCGGATAGTACTCGTCGAGCCGGGTGATCTGCTCGAACAGCGCGGAGCCCGCGTCGTCGTAGAAGTACTTGCAGGGAAGCTCCCGCGGCGTCCGCTGCAGCGCGCGGCGCAGCTCGTCCAGCCCGGCGGTCTCCGCGTCCAGGCTGACCAGCGTGGCCGTCCGCGGCGATGCCGCCCGCGGCAGGACTGCGCGCCGCGTCTTCCGCGCCGGCGAGGGTCGATCCATCAGAGCTCTCCCGCACAGCGAAACCCACTGGGGATCTCGCGGAAACCCGGCTCGTACCAGTTGCGCAGGCTCGGACGCAAAAGGCCCGCAGAGGTGGCCCACGATCCACCGCGGAGCACGCGGTGGGTATGAAACCACGGCACCGAGTATCCCTCGTAGGGATATGCCCGGAACCCTGGATACGGCGCGAACCAGCTGGAGGTCCACTCCCAGACGCCGGAGTGCGGGACGGCCGCGACCTCCAGCTCGTGCTCGGCGGGCAGGCGCGCCCCGCGCCAGCGGGCGTACGTGTCGGCTTCGTACCAGGAGACGCAGGTCACCGGCGCGTCGGGGTTTTGATCGCGGAAGCGGATGGGGCCGTGCGCGTCGCTGTGGACCTTCCAGTCCCAACCATCTTCCGACCAGAACCGCCGTTCGCGGTACCCGCCCTGCTTGACGAACTCCCCGAACTCGGCGGCCGTGACCGGGGCGGCGTCCAGCCAGAACGGCCGCAGCGTCACCCGATGCACCGGCCGCTCGTTGTCGTAGGCGCGCGCGAGGTCGGCGCAGCCCACCTCCAGCTCTCCGCCGGCGAACTCCAGCCGCGCCGTGGACCGCACGCGCAAGGGAGGCGGCATGCGGTGCAGCCGCTTCTCGCAGAGCGCCGCCGCGACCCGGACGTGTTCGACATGCTGCTGCTCGTGCTGCGCCAGGTGGTGCACCAGGAAAGTCTCCGGCAACCCGAGGAGTCCAGGCAAGCGGCCGCGCGAGAGGCCGTCGCAGACGCGCCCGAGCACGTCGTCGAGGTAGGCGCGCAGCTCGGCTGGTTCGGGCAGGCGGCCGCGAACGCCCTTGACGGTGGCTCCGGGATCGAAGCGCGGGCCGTACTTGAGCGGCTCTCCGGGAAGCAACCAGCGCGCCTGCAACGCGGCCACGTGCCCAAGGTGCCATCCCACCGGGCTGTACGCCGGGCTCGGCTGCGTGGCCCAGAGAGCCGGGGCCAGGCTGTCCGCCGCCTGCAGCAGCGATCGCCGCGCTTCTCCGAGCTCCGCGACCAGCGGGTCGCGGACGGCCGGGCCCGTGCGCGACCTCACCGCAGTGCCTCCAGCCGCAGATCCTCGCCCGGCACCGCCACGGCGACGAGCTCCGGGGGGATCTCCTTCCAGCGTTCCCCGTCGAGCGGCTCCGATGCCATGCAGACGCCTCGCGCGAACGGCGACCAGTACAGGGTGGGCGGCCTGCAGCCGCGCGCCCAGCGGACGCCGACCAGCTGCTCGCCGTCGCCGAGCAGCAGCGTGGCCGCCGCCGTCCGATCCAGCGCGGCGCAGATCGCCTCCAGCCGCAGCACCGCCTGGGCGACGCGGGCCGAGAGCGTGCCCGTGCCATCGAGCACCAGCGCGAAGAGGTGCTCGGAATCGCTGCTGCCTTCGATCGACTCGTACGCCTCGTTGCCCAGCTGCTCGCGCAGGGCGCGCTGCGCGCCGCGGCGGAAGTCGCGGATGAACCCGTTGTGCGCGAAGGCGATGTGGCCGCGCGCGAAGGGCTGCACGTTGGAGAGCTCGAAACCGATTCCGGGCGTGGCGGAGCGCACCGCCGCGACCAACGAGCGCACCGAAAGCCGCTGGTTGACGAAGGCCTGGTTCGGGTCGGCCCAGATGGGCGCGGCGGTCCGGTAGAGGGCAGGCTCGGGCTTTCCGTCGTCGAGCCAGAGCGCGGCGCCGAAGCCGTCCGCGTTCACCGTGCCCGACTGCATCTCGCGCGGCTTGTAGCTCTGGACGAGCAGGGAGTGCGCGGGCGCGGAGACGATCTCTCCCGCCCGGACCACCGCGCCTGCGTAGCCCGCCATCCGGCACATTTGACTACAGGCTGCGCCCTTGTCTTCCTGGAGGCAAGCCCGCGTGTCTGCCGCGCGTCCGCAAGAAAAAAAAGCGGTACGGGCCGCGAAGGCTCCCGTACCGCTTCGCTCGGGGCGGGGGGGCCACGAGCATTTCGTCAATTCTCAGGTGTGTCCGACTCCATCGCCGCCGCCGCCGCCGCCCGGCCCGCTGTTTCCGCCGTCCTGTCCGTGGTCGTCGCCGGGCCCGTGCTTGCCGTTGTCATCGCCGGCATCCGCGCCGTCCTGGCCATGGTCGTCGTTCTGGTCCTCGATGCCGTCCTCGTCGTCGTCCTGGAAGGCGCTGAAGGAGGCCAGGATGTTCGCCTCGATGGCGGCGCGCGCCGCTGGATCGCTGGGATCGAGCCGCGAGCCGTCCGCCGCGGTGAACCACTTGGAGGCGTCGAGGTCGAGCGTGATGTTGGTGGCGCCGGCGCCGACGGTGAAGGCTCCTTCGTGCTCCGCTTCGGCCTCCAGCGAGGAGGCGAAGGTGAAGTCCTTGCCGTCGATCTGGCCCTCGAGCAGGATGGATGCGTTCTGCTTGATGAGATCTTCGAAGGCCGCGGCAGCGGGCGCCTCGATGCGGTGCACTTGCAGCTTGAGCTTGTCGTAGGTTCCGGCCGGCACGCTGGCGTCGACCAGTTCCACCAGCGATCCCTTCAAACCGTCGCCCGCGACGTCGATGAGGAGCGGTCCTTCGGACAGCTTCACCTGGATGGTTCCGGACTTGTCCTCGACGCGCAGCTGGCGCACCGCGATCCGCGCCCGCGTCAGTGTGATGCCATCGGCCAGCGGCACGCCGCCGTCGCTGGCGGCAGGGGCCCCGGAGCCCGCGCTCAGCTTCCCACTCACGGTCAATCCATTCTTGGCTGTGCCACCGCAAGCTGCGGCGGCGAGGCTGGCTGCGAAAAGCACCCTGCAAAGCTTCATTTGTGTGTGTCCTCCGTAGGGGTGAACACGGAGGGAGACCTTGGTGGGACAAGAAAATTTTCTCTTCATGTTTTCCACGGCGTAGTTTTCCAGCACCAGGAAGTCCGCCCGCTCGAGAGTCCGTGGCTACGGCAGCACGCGGGCGCCGATCCAACACCGTCTCGATGTAGCGGATGTTCAGCGGCCGGAGACGGGAAGCGGGGTCGCGCTGAAGGCATTCGCGCCCGCGTCAGATCCCAGCTGGCCGCTCTGGTTCAAGCCCCAGCAGAGCACCGCGCCGCCGACGATGGCGCAGTTGTGCTTGTTGCCGGAGCTGATTGCGCCGACGCCGCTGAGACCGACGTCGATCTGGGGCTTGTTCGAGCCGAGTGCGGGCGAGCCGACCTGTCCCTGATCATTGTTGCCCCAGCACTTCACGACCTGCCCCGTCGTCAAAGCGCAACTGTGGCCGGTTCCACCCGAGACCGCGCGTATTCCGGAGAGAACACCCTTTGGGGAGTGCTGATCCTGATTGGACCCGTCGATCTGGCCGGCCAGGTTCGCTCCCCAGCAGGCGAGCGCGCCCGAGCTGGTCAAGGCGCACATGTGATTCGCCGCGGGGCCAGCACTCACGGAGGAAACGCCGCTGATGGAGGGCGAGACTGCGGTCGGCGTGGGAACTGCGAGAACCTGGGTGCCGTTTCCAACCTGTCCCGAGCCGTTCGAGCCCCAGCAGATTGCGCCGGATCCGGTGACCGCGCAGGTGTGCGACTGGCCCGCCGCGATGGAATTGGGATTCGTCACGCCACCGACCTGGAGCGGCCCCGATTCCGGGGCGGTGGTTCCGTTGCCGAGCTGGCCGAGGTCGTTCCGGCCCCAGCAGTACAGTGCAACGGCGGTCATGGCGCAGGTGTGGCCATCGCCGGCCGCCAGATGGATGGCGCCCGAGATGCCCTGCACCTTGACCGGCGTCGGGCCTCCGGCCGAGCCGGCACTGCCAAGTTGGCCGGAGGTGTTGTCGCCCCAGCACCAGACCTCGCCGGCGACGATGGCGCAGCTGTGCGCACCGCCGGCGGCGACTTCGCTGGCGCCTCCGACGAGCGGCGCGGTGACGGGAACGAAAGACGTCGCGCCGACGCTCGCGCCAAGCTGGCCTCGCTCGTTGGCGCCCCAGCAGTGCACTTCGCTTCCGGAAACAGCGCAGGTGTGATTGTTGCCGGCGGACACCTGCGTCGCGTCGGCGCAGCCGTTCGTGGAGTGAAGCTTGCCGTTCTGGCACTCGAAGAGGCACTGGTTCCCGTCGCTGCCGCCGCAGTAAGGCGTGGCGCCGGTCGGTGCCGTGGTGCACGAGGCCTGACACTCCTCCGTCGGCGGGGCATTGCCGGCGTCCGCCGGGACCAGCGGGACGCCGTCGTGGTCCACCAGCGACCCGGCGCACGCGCAGAGCAAAAGCAGCGGAAGCAGTCGCCTCATGGGTTGAAGAGCGCCACCAGGGACAGGGACGCGGCCGGCTTGGCCACCGCCGAGCCGTTCAGGTTGAAGAAGCGCGCCTCACCCTCGAGGTCCAACCCCAGCCGCATGTGACCCAGCCGCATGGTCGCTTGGAGCACGCCGCCCGCCAGCGGGCCGCTGGCCAGGTGCGTCTGGTTCGTGCCCCCCTCGGCTTGCGAGGCCAGCCCGTAACCACCCAGGATGCCGCCTTCCACGAAGACCGGCCCGTAGAGCAGCGGCGCCACCAAAGCCGCGCCTGCGGTGGCGGACCAGTACGTGTACTTGAACTGCTGGTCGATCACGTCCTTGCGCGCCACCTCGGCCTGGATGCGCAGGCCGAACTGGCCCAGCTCGGTGCGGACGCCTGCGCGAAGCGACGGAGCGATGCCGAAATTGGGCAGCGAGACGGCGCTGACGCCGCCTCCCGCGAACGCCACCAGCGGCGCCGGACCGCCCTTCTGCCGGGCGCGCTCGTAGCGCGTGGGCGAGAGGGCCGGCAGCGTGAGCACGTCGGCGCGGGCCAGCGTCAACTGCGCCTCCGCACGACCTTCGGGAGCGCGCCGCTCCACCGTGTAGTTCCCGGCGGGGAGGGCCAGCGCCACGGTGTCGGCGGCGCCGGGGACCTCGGCGAGGAGGTTGTGTGGCCCCTTGACGATGAAGGTGGCCTGCGAATCGGGCGGGAACCTCAGGGTCGCCTCGGCGCGCCGCAGGTCGGCCAGGACCACGTCGCCGCGGCCGCTCATCTTGATGTCGTACATCGGGTGCTGCGGTCCGGCCTCGGTGCCCGTGGTGCCCGAGGTGGTGCGCACCGCCGTGTAGCGGAACGCCTCGGAGAGGGTGACCTGGCCGTCGCCGTCCGCGTCGGCGGCGCCGCGCAGGCCGATCTCGAAGTGGTGTGTGAAGAAGCTTCCGCCGATGGCCGCGCTCTCCTGCGCCGACTCGCCGGCCGCGCTGGAGGCGATGAAGGCCGTGCCTTGCACCTCGTCGCTGGGCAGCGCGAAGTCCACCGCCGAGACGAAGCTCGCGCCCTTCAACTGTGTGAGCCGGCCCGCGTCGCAGGCGTCGACGATGGCCACCTTGGCGTCCGCCGGCGAGGCATTCACGATGGCGCGCAGGTCGGCGTAGTTGAGCGTGGAGGTCCCCAGCTCCAGGCCGGCGTTGCCTGCGTGGCCCGAGTAGTAGACGAAGAGCAGCGTCCGCTCGCCGCCGGCCTTGGCGGTGAGGATCTTCTGGTCCAGCGAGGAGATGGCCGCGCGCAGCTCGTCGGCGTCCTTCCCATGGAGCAGCACGACGTTGCCCGCGGAGAAGTCGCCCAGCTCGCGCAGCGCCTGCGCCATGCGGTCGGCGTCGCGCTCGGCGAACCAGAGGCGCGCTCGGCCCTGGCTGCCTTCGTCGTTGCCGGCGATCACCGCGAAGCGCTGCGCAGCCCCAGCGGGGGCTGCGGCGGCGAGAGCGGCGATGGCGACGGCAACGGCTGTCTTCATTGCTTCTTCTCGATCAGTAACGAGCTCTGCGGGGCTTTCACACCCGGCAAGGCCTGCATCTCCCGAACCGACTCGCCCACATGGCGGGCCGCCTGGTCGACTTCAGCATAACCCGGCCCACAGACTGCGAAAAACCTTTCTGGACCTTCCTTGCCATCCAGGCGCACACCACCCGACAGGGTGACATCTCCGCGCACATCTTGCGTGTAGAGCTTGGAGACCTGCCCCGAGGCATCTATCGAGAGGATGGAGAGCGCGCACTCCTTCTTCGTCCGCACGTGGAAGCGCAGGGAAGCGTTGGCCGGCACCGTGTCTCCGTTGCCCAGCGCCCGCGTCCCATCGGGCAGCGCGGCATAGGCGGTCAGCTCGAAGCCGCCCTTTTCGCCGATGTAGTCCTTGTCAGGACCGCGGGTGACCATGACCAGGACCGCCGCCAGGCCCATCGCCGGGGCCGCCAGCCACAGCGCCTTCAAGGGGGTGAAGCGGAACCGGGTGTGCGGCTCCAGCACCTTGTCCAGCGTGGCGGGATAGACGAAGCGGCGGAAGTCCTCGCCCTGCTTCTCCATCAGCGCCAGCCGTGACTGGCAGTCCCCGCACCCTTCCACGTGGGACTGGACGGAGGAGCGCGACGGGTCCAGCAGGTGCCGCTCCAGCTTCAGTTCGGATGGATGGTTCATGCGGCGCTCCGCTCAAGGTATTTGCGCGCGTGCTCGAGGAATCGCTGCAGCTTCCGCGACACCGTCTTCCTCGAGATTCCCAGCGCGTCAGCCACTTCTTCGTGCTCCATTCCGTCCACCAGCACGCCCACTGCAATGCTCTGCGTCTTCGCGTCGAACCTGGACAACACCCGCTGCACCAGCCGGCGGGTGGGAAAATCGGGGTGATCAGACGGCATGTCGAGATCCGCGAGCTCTGTCTCGCCGCGCCGCCCGCTGTTCCGCCGCTCGTTGAGGCAGTGGTTGGTGGCGATGCGATAGATGAAGGGGAGCGCCAGATCCGGATCGGAGAGCTTCTCCGGCGAGCTGAGCGCCTTGCGGAAGACTTCCTGCGTCGCGTCCCGCGCGCCCTCCTGATCGTGCAGCAACCTCAGGCAGCGCCGGTAGATGGCCGGGCCCCACTGACGGTACAGCTCCGCGATGTGGTCGCCGCCCACGGGGCCCTCCACTGGCTCCAACACGCGAGCCGCGCGAAGAGGGACAGAAAAACGTGTGGGACGTCAACTGACTCATGGCCGCAGCAACCTTTCTGCTGCGAGGGACACCGCATCCCAAGCGGAGGGGACAGAAAAACTTTACACATCCCCTTCCGGCTGCGGCGCCGGGCGCAACCAGGAGACGAACAGCGTAATCCCCAGGATTCCCGCGATGATGAGCAGCGAAGTGCCGGTGGGGAGCTGGATCCAGCGGTAGAGCAGCATTTTCAGTCCGACAAAAGTCAGGATGCCTGCCAGGCCGGGCTTCAGATAACGCAGCCGGGCGAGCGCTCCCCGGACCACGAAGTACAGCGCGCGCAGCCCCAGCAGAGCGCAGATATTGCTGGAGAAAACCAGGAAGGAGTCGTCGGTCACCGCGAAGACGGCGGGGATGGAGTCGAGGGCGAAGATCAGGTCGGTGGTCTCCGCCGCCACCAGCGCCAGCAAGAGCGGCGTCGCCAGCCGCACTCCGTCCCGCAGGACGAAGAAGTGCGGTCCCTCGATGCTGGTGGTCATGCGCAGCGTCCGCGAGACCCAGCGCACCACCGCGTTGTCCGAGGGCTGCGCGTCCTCGACGTCGTGGTGGAAGAGGATCTTCCAGGCCGTGTAGACGAGGATGGCGCCGAAGACGGCGATGATCCAGTGGAAGCGATGCACCAGCGCCACGCCGGCGAAGATCAGCGTGCCGCGCAGGACGATGGCGCCCAGCACGCCCCAGAAGAGGACGCGGTGCTGGTACCGCGGCGGGATGGCGAAGCTCTTGAAGAGCAGGACGAAGACGAAGAGGTTGTCGACCGAGAGCGACTTCTCCAGCAGGTAGCCGGCGAAGAACTCCAGCCCCTGCTCGCCGCCGTAGTTGAACCAGACGAAGAAGCCGAAGCCCACCGAGAGGACGATCCAGAAGATGCTCCAGCCCAGCGCCTCCTTGAAGGTGGCGCTGGTGTCGCGGGAGGAGATCTTGAGGTCGATCGCGAGCAGCAAGAAGACGCCGAGCAGGAAGGCGATCCACAGGCCAGGGCTGTGGATGTTGCGGGCGCCCGTGTCGGCGAAGGCGAGGATCACTTGCCCGCGCCTCCCGCGCCGCGCGGCGTGGAGCGGCTCTTGATACGGAAGACCAGCCGGACCGGCACGTGGAGCCCGAACCGGTCACGGAAGCGATTCACCAGGAAACGGCGATAACCCTCGTCCACCGCCTGCGGGCGGTTGCACTGGATGGCCACGGTGACCGGCTGCGTAGCCACCTGGTAGGCGTAACTGAAGCGCACCGGGAAGCCACGGAAAAGCGGCGCCGGGTGCTCGTCCTGCATCTGCTGCACCCACGTGTTCAGCTCCGGCGTGCCGATGCGCGTGGACGCCTCGTCGTGGAGCTCCGCCGCCAGCTCGAGGATGCGCTTGACGCGCGTGCCGTCCAAAGCGCTGACGAAGAGCAGCGGCGCAAAATCTACGTGCTGCAGGTGGCGCCCGGCCTCTTCGCGCAGGCGCTCCGCCTCGCGATCCTTGTCCCGCACCAGGTCCCACTTGTTGACGCAGAGGATAACGGCGCGGCCGCGCTCCTCGGCCTGGGCCGCGATGCGCGCGTCCTGGTCCACCCCCAGCGCGGTGGCGTCGGTGAGGACCACCACCACGTCGGCCCTCTCCACCGCGCGCAGGGCGCGCTGGGCGGAGAAGACCTCCACCTTGTCCACCACCTGCCGCTTCTTGCGCAGGCCCGCGGTGTCGGTGAGGACGAAGCGCCGGCCCTTCCAGGTCAGCTCCTCGTCCACCGCGTCGCGCGTGGTGCCCGGCATGGCGGAGGCCACGAAGCGCTCCTCACCGAGGAGGCGGTTGAGGAGCGTGCTCTTGCCCACGTTGGGCCGGCCGAGGACGGCCAGGTGGATGGGCTCTTGCTCGGACTCCTCGGCGGCCGCGGTCTCGGGCATGTGCGCCGCGATGGCGTCCATCAGCTCGTCCACGCCGCGCCCGTGCTCGGCGCTGACGGGGAAGACGTCGAAGCCGGTGCGGTGCAGCTCGCCCAGCTCCAGCGCCTGTTCGCGCTGGTTGGAGTCCACCTTGTTGGCGGCCAGCAGCACCGGCTTGCCGCCGCGACGCAGGATTTGCGCGAGCTCGTGCTCGGCGCCGGCAAGGCCCTCAACCGCGTCCACCACGAAGACGATGACGTCGGCCTCCTGGATGGCGGTCTCGGCCTGCTCGCGCACCGCCTTCACCAGCTGCTCGTCGGGGTGCAGCGTGAAGCCGCCGGTGTCCACCACGCGGAAGCGCTTCTTCCCCTGCTCGGCCTCGGCGTACTGCCGGTCGCGGGTCACGCCGGGAACGTCCTCGACGATGGCCAGCCGCCTGCCGACGATGCGGTTGAAGAGGGTGGACTTGCCCACGTTGGGCCGGCCCACCAGGGCGACGAGGGGGAGCATCAGCTACGGCACTCAGGGGCGTTCACCACCGCCAGGCTGCGCCGGCGTGGAGCGTCGGAGCCTCGCGGGGCCGCGTCGAGCACTGCGGCCTGCACGCCGCGCAGCGCCACCAGCGACGCGCTCTCGACGTGCACCACCACGAGGTCGCCCACCTGCGCATCGCCCTGGAAGTGCACGGTCCAGTTCTCGCGCGAACGGCCGAACCCGTGGTCCTCCACCAGCACCTCCACGGAGCCGCCCACGCGGGCCTTGTGGCGCGAGAGCGTCCGCGCCATCTGCAGCGCCTGCACCTCTTCCAGCCGCCGCAGCGCCAAAGGGCGCGGCACTTCGCCCCACTCCGCCAGCTTGAGGATGGCGCCGGTGTGCGGGCGTGGGCTGTAGATGAAGGAGAAGAGGTTGTCGTAGGGCGTCCGGCGCAGGAACTCGAGGTTCTTGCGGTGCTCGTCGTCGGTCTCGCCGGGAAAGCCGCAGATGATGTCGCTCGTCAACGCCAGATCCGCCGGAAGCGCGGCGATGCGGTCCTCGTACTCCGCGATGGTGTACTTGCGGCGCATCCGCTGCAGCACCGAGTCGGCCCCGTGCTGCACCGGCAGGTGGAAGTGCGGCATCAGCTGCGGCACCTCGTGGAAGCAGCGGACCAGCGCGGGCGACAAGTCCATGGGGTGCGAGGTGGTGAAGCGGATGCGCAGCAGGCCCGGAACCGCAGCGACGCGGCGGATGAGGTCCGCGAAGCAGCACCCGCCGTCGTAGGAGTTCACGTTCTGGCCGATGAGGGTCACCTCGCGGACGCCCACAGAGACCAAGCCGGCGATCTCGCGCACCACCTCGGCATAGGGCCGCGACACCTCGCGACCGCGCGTGTAGGGAACCACGCAGAAGGAGCAGACGTTGTCGCACCCCTTCATCACGGTGACGAAAGCGGTGGCGCGGCCGCGGCTGGTCTCGGGATCGGCCTGGGGAAAGAGGTATTGCTCGGTCTCGATGAAATCGGCGGCCACCCCGCCCTGCTCCACCAGCCGGGGCACCTCTTCCAGGTGGTCGGGCCCGAGGACGAAATCCACATAGGGCGCGCGCCGGAGCAGGGCGTCCTTCTCTTGCTGGGCCACGCATCCGGCCACGCCGATTTTCGTGCCGCGACGCGCCTTTAGCAGCCGATAACGGCCCAGCGCGGAGTAGAGCTTGTCCTCCGCCTTCTCGCGGATGGCGCAGGTGTTGATCAAGACCAGATCTGCCGTCTCTGCCGCCGCCGCCGCTTCCCAGCCCGCCCGCCCGAGCGCCTCGCCAATCCGCTGCGAGTCGGACTCGTTCATCTGGCACCCGAAGGTGTGGATGTAATAGTTCCGGGTCACGGCCGCGTCGGATATGTCAGTTAGGTCGAGCGCCGTCAACGGTTTCACCCTTGACTGGCGGGCAGGCAGCAAGCGACGCTGGCGCGCCATGCGCACCCTCACCCTCCTCCTTCTCGCTGCCTCGGCCGCCTCGGCGCAGGGACTCGATCGCGACACCCTGCTCACCGACGCTCCCGCCGTCCCCGCGACCGGAACGGTGCGCCTCACCGGATCCGGCGTGGCCACCGAGAACACCGACAACGGCGCCACGCCCACCGGTTCGTCCAGCTTCACCGGCACCATCGCCTGGACGCCCTTCAAGAACTTCAGCGGCGACGTCGGCGCGTACTTCCAGGTGGGCGCGCAGGGCCCCGCGGCGCGCGTCCGCTACCAGTTCCTCAATCAGCTCTCGCACGGGCTGGATCTCTCCGGCGGCGTGCGCTTCAAGACGGTGGGCTTCCATGCCGACGAGGGCGAGGTGGAGTTCCTGGTGGCGGCAGGCCGGCGCTTCGGCCACCTCGAGCTGGTGCTGAACGGCGTGTTCGGCATGGAGACCGGCGCCGGCGGCGGAAAGGACGCCGAGGTGAAGGCCTTCGGCGGCTGGCGGTTCAGCGACTCGGTGCGCGCAGGGATCGACTTCCGCCTGCAGGCCGAGATCGGGGACGAGGAGGCGGCCGCGGCGCTTCCGCCGGTGGGCACGCCCGCCGTGACGGGCCGCGACTACGACCTCACCACCGGGCCCGCAGTCTCCTGGCTGGTCATGAAGAACCTCCAGTTGCAAGCGCTGGTGGGCGTGGCGCAGCCGAAGAAGAGCAACATCACCGCGCCGGTGGGCGTGCTCTCCGCGAGCATCGACTTCTAGCTCGTCTTGCCCACTGCTCGCGTCGCTCGGAGCTTATGTTCGTCCTCGGCCATGTCGGCATCGGCACGCGCATGCTGGCGGGGTTGCGGAAGCGGCTGCCCGTGCGTTGGCTGGTGCTGGGCTGCCTGTTGCCGGATCTGATCGACAAGCCGCTCTTCTACGCATTGCTCTGGGGGGAAGGGCACGCCGACGCGCTGATCTCGGGCTCGCGCAGCGTGGGGCACAGCGGGCTGTTCCTGCTCGTGCTGCTCGCTGCCGCGCTGGCGTCACGGCACCCCGCTGCCTGGGCGGTGGTCGCGGGCGTGGCAACACATCTCGCGCTCGACATCGGCGGCGAGCTGGTCACCGGCGCGGATCCGCAGTCCTCCATCTGGCTGGCCGTCCTCTTTCCCGCGCTGGGCTGGCGATTTCCCCAGGCGCCCTTCTCCAGCATGCTGGAGCACCTGCGCATCTCGGCGCAGAACCTCTACGTGGTAGCGGGAGAGCTGATCGGCGGCGCCATCCTGCTCCACGCCTGGTGGAAGCGGCGTCAGTCCTCGTAGCCGGCGCGGCGCAGGCCCCGGCCCGTCTGCGTCCAACCCGGCTCGACCCGGACGTGCAGCTGGAGGAAGACCTTGGCGCCGAGCAGCCGCTCCATCTCGCGCCGGGCCAGCGTGCCGATCTCCTTGAGCCGCGAGCCGCCCTTGCCGATGACGATGGCCTTCTGGCTGTCGCGCTCCACCAGGACGGTGGCGGTGATGCGCACCAGGCCGCGCGGTCCCACGCTCCGCTCCGACTCGTCGAACTCCTCGACAAGGACCGCCGCGCTGTACGGCACTTCCTGGGAGGTCTGGCGGAGGATCTGCTCGCGGATCAGCTCGCCGCAGAGCTCGCGCTCCTCCACGTCCGTCCACTGCTCCGGCGGGAACATCGGCGGCGCCTCGGGCAGGTGGCTCACCACGGCGTCGAGCAGCCCGGGCACGTTCTCGCCCTTGAGCGCGGAGAGGGGGTACACCTCCGTCCAGGCGTGCAGATCCTTCCAGCGGTCGATCAGCGGCAGGAGCTGCCGGCGGGGCAGCTCGTCGATCTTGTTGATGACGAGGAGCGTGGGCTTCCCCGCAGCCTTCACCTGGTCCAGCGCCCTGCGCGTGGCCGCGTCGATGGCGGGCGGGCCGGCCTCGATGAGGAACAGGGCCACGTCGGCGTCCTGCAAGGTCTGCAGCGCCATCTGGACCATGCGCGCGTTGAGGCCGCCCTTGGCGGTGTGGAGTCCCGGCGTGTCGAGCAGCGCGATCTGCGCGTCGGGACGGGTGACGATGCCAAGGATGCGGCCGCGGGTGGTCTGCGGCTTGGGGCTGACGATGGCCAGCTTCTGGCCCAGCAGGCGGTTGAGCAGCGTGCTCTTGCCCACGTTGGGCCGGCCCACCAGCGCCGCGAACCCTGCGCGGTGGGGCGCTTCCGCCTTCTGCGAGCTCACGGCACCTTTTCGGAGCGGACGATCTCCACGTGCTCGAGCTTCGTCTGCGCGTTTCCGGCCCGACCGATCTGCGGCACCAGGTCCTGCCCCTTCACCACCTCGCCGAAGATGGTGTGGCGGTTGTTCAGGTGCGGCGTGGGCACCTCGGTGATGAAGAACTGCGAGCCGTTGGTGTTGGGGCCGGCGTTGGCCATGGCCAAAAGGCCGGGACGGTCGAACTTGCGATTGCTCTGGAACTCGTCCTCGAACTTGTAGCCGGGGCCGCCCGTGCCGGTGCCCAGCGGGTCGCCGCCCTGGATCATGAACTGCGGGATGACGCGGTGGAAGCTGGTGCCGTCGTAGAGCTTTGCCTTGCTCTTCTGGCCGGTGCGCGGGTCCACCCATTCCTGCGCGCCGGTGGCCAGCCCCACGAAGTTGGCCACCGTCTTGGGCGCCTCCTTCTCCAGCAGCTTGACCACGATGTTGCCGCGGCTGGTCTGGAAGACCGCGTACAGATCGCCGGGACCCTGGGGGATGTTGGCCATGGGATTGACGTCCTTTGTCTTGCAGGAAAGTAGCGCGAGCGCGAGCAGCGCAATCCGTCTCATCGGGGCGCGCAAAATAGACCACCCCGCCCGTAACGTCTACGCGGATGTACGGGAGCAATCTTCCCATCGACCGCCAAGCACTTCACCCGGTGGACCAGGGGCGGGCGCGGGAGAGGAGGTCGATGAGGAGGGGGGATTTTTCGTCGGAGTAGCGGAGCAGGGTGTTGGCGCCGGAGGCGATGGCTTCACGCTTGCGGGCCGCGTAGCGAGCCGCTTCGTCGGGATGCGCGCGGAGATAGTCGCGCAGCGCCAGCGCCTCGAGCCAGAGAGCGCCGCCCTCCTCCACGACGTAGAGATTGAAGGCCGCGGGCGCCCGCTTGCGGAAGTAGAGCCGGCCAGGGACCCCGGCCTCCCCACATGCCTCGTACTCGGGAATGCGCATCGCCGGCGACAGCGCGGTCGCGCCCAGCAGGAGATCGACGACCGGCCTCGCCAAGAGGCCCGGGACAGCCGTGCTGCCCACATGCTCGATGCGCGCCTCGCCCAGGGCCCCGCGCAGCCGCGCAATCTCCTCCGCCGCCAGCGCCGGCCAGGCCGGGTCGGGCTCGGCCAACGTCACCGGTTCGTCGATCAGCGCGCGCTCGAGGATCTCGGGGACCTCCAGCGCAACCCGGGCCGCAGCCTGCTCCGCCTCCTTCTTGCTGCGCCCGGTGCCCCGGCCCAGCGGCGTGTCGTCGAGCCGGACCTCGACGTCGTAGGAGCGGGCGTGATCCGGTCCGCTCACCGCCGTCACCCGGTACTGCGGAGTGCGCCGCCGGCTCTGGAAGAGCTGTTGCAGCTCCGTCTTCGGGTCGCGGGCCAGCACGCCGGTGTCGAAGATGGGCGCGAGCAGCCGCTCCAGCACCTGCTCGGCCTGGTCCATTCCGCACGAGAGCAGCACCGCCCCGAGGACCGCCTCCAGCGCATCGGCCAGACGGGCGGCGTTCTCGCGCCCTCCGCTGCGCTGCTCGCCCCGCCCGAGCAGCAAGAGCTCCCCCAGGCCCAGCTGCCGCGCCGCCACCGCCAGCGACTCCTCCCGCACCAGCGCCGCCCGCAGCCGGGTCAGCTCGCCTTCGGGCGCGTCGGGGAAGCGCTCGTACATGCGGCGCGCGGTGAGGAAGCCCAACACCGCGTCGCCCAGGAACTCGAGCCGCTCGTTGGAGCGCAACAGCTCGTGGCCGGGCGCGAGCGAGCGCTCGTGGACGTAGCTGCCGTGGCGCAGCGCCTCCAGCGCCAGATCCGGCGACAGCGCTCCCTGCGGCAATCCGAGCCGCGAGCTGAGCAGCGCGATGCGATCGGAGTCGTTCACCGCTACAACCTCGCGGCCTCGTCGGCGATGCTGTACGGATCGGTCTCGCGGCGGGCGATGCGCAGAGCAAGATCGTCGAGGCGCGCGCCGTCGCCGGCAAGCTTCTGCAGCGCCACGCGCAAGAGTCGCTCGCGCAGCACCTCCACCAGCTCGTGCCTGGCACGCTGCGTCTCGCGCTCCAGCAAGCCGGCCCCGCCGCGCAACCACTGGTAGTGCGCCTCGATGGCGCTCCACACGTCCACCACCCCCTCGTCGCGCGAGGCCACGCACTTGACGATGGCGATCTCGTGGGCCGCGTCCCTCCCGGTGACGTGGTTCAGCTCCAGCATCGAGCGCAGGTCGCGCACGGTGCGGTCGGCGCCTTCGCGGTCGCTCTTGTTGACCGCGAAGAGATCGGCCACCTCCAGGATGCCGGCCTTGATGGCCTGGATGTCGTCGCCCAGGCCCGGCACCACCACCACCACGGTGGTGTGCGCGAGCCGGCAGATCTCCACCTCGTCCTGCCCCACGCCCACCGTCTCGATCAGCACCACGTCCTTGCCCATGGCGTCGAGCACGCGGGCGCAGTCCGAGGTGGCGCGGGAGAGGCCGCCCAGCTGACCGCGCGTGGCCAGCGAGCGGATGAACACGCCCGGATCGAGCGCGTGGTCCTGCATGCGGATGCGGTCGCCCAGGATGGCGCCGCCGGTGAAGGGGCTGGTGGGATCCACCGCCAGCACGCCCACCGACTTGCCCTGCGCGCGCAGGTGGGCCACCAGCCGATCCACCAGCGTGCTCTTGCCCGCGCCGGGGTTGCCGGTGATGCCGACGATCTGCGCGCGCCCTGTCTTCGGCCACAGCTCCCGCAACGCCGCCTCGGCCTCCGGCTGCGCGTCGTCGATCAGCCGCATCAGCCGCGCCGCCGCACGCACGTCGCCGGCCAGGACGCGGTCCGTCAGCGCGCTCATGCCTTGAGCAGCTCGCGAGCGATCACCAGCCGCTGGATCTCGCTCGTGCCCTCGCCGATGGTGCAGAGCTTGACGTCGCGGTAGATGCGCTCGACCAGGTACTCGCGGGTGAAGCCGTAACCGCCGTGGATCTGCACGCCGCAGGCCGCCGCGCGGCAGGCGGCCTCGCTGGCGAAGAGCTTGGCCATCGCCGCCTCCGAGGTGTAGGGCCGCTGCTCGTCGCAGAGCCGCGCCGCGCGCCAGACCAGGAGCCTGGCCGCGTCCAGCTCGGTGGCCATGTCGGCCATCATGAAGCGCAGCGCCTGGAAGTCGGAGATGGACTTGCCGAACGCCTTGCGCTCGCGCGCGTATTCGACGCTCTCCTCCAGCGCGCCGCGTCCCAACCCCACGCTCAGGGCACCGATGGTGATGCGGCCCTTGTCGAGGATCTTGAGGGTATCGATGAAGCCGCCGCCCACTTCCCCGATGCGCCGCCAGTCCTCGACGTAGCAGTCCTCCATCACCAGCTCCGCGGTATCGGAGGAGCGCATGCCGAGCTTGCCGTGCAGCGGCCGCTGGGAGAAGCCCTTGAGGTCCTTCTCCAGCAGGAAGGCGGTGACGCCCTTCTGCCGCTTGCCCGGGTCGGTCAGCGCCAGCACCACGAAGACGTCGCCCACGCTGCCCTGGGTGATGAACATCTTGGTGCCGTTGAGCACCCAGCCCTTGTCCTTGCGCACGGCGCTGCTGCGCATTCCGGCGGCGTCGGAGCCACTGCCCGGCTCGGTCAGGCCCCACGCGGCCAGCTTCCTGCCCGAGGCGATCTCGGGGATGAAGCGCTGCCGCAACTCCTCGCTGCCGAAGCGCAGCAAGTGGGAAGTGCCGAGACCGTTGTGCGATGCCACCGTGAGCGCCAGCGACCCGTCCCAGCGGGCGATCTCCTCCACCACCGCCGCCACCGAGAGCGTGTCCAGCGCCGACCCGCCCAGCTCCTCCGGGACGGTCATGCCGAGAAGGCCCAGCTCGCCGAGCTGCGACACCACCTCGCGGGGAAAGCGCTCGTCGCGGTCCCACTCCTGGGCGTGCGGCTTCACCTCGCGCACGCAGAAGTCGCGGACCATCTGCACCAGCTTGCGCTGGCTTTCGTTCAGCTCGAAGTCCAAGAAAGCTCCTTGCAGGCGCGAGCGTCTTAGCAGATCGGGCTACTTGCGCACCACCAGCTCACCCGCGGCCAGCGGGATGCGATGATCGGTGCCGTCCGGCTGCCGGTAAATCCAGATGTCGAGCGTGTGCTTCCCAGCCGACAGCTCGCGGATTCGCGCAGCGTGGGGACCGCTGACGCTGATAGCGAGCTGGTCTTCGCCGGGCGGCAGGACGCCGTCGTAGCTGACCTGTCCTCGTTTGACGCCGTCCACCCACAGCTCCTGCCACAGCTCGCCGCGCCGCCCGCTTCCCAGCGACCGCGCGAAGAAGCAGCGGCCATGGATCGGCTCGCCCGCGGTGAAGATCGCGCGCAGCGACGAGGCGTCCTCGACTCCCCGGGCCACGGCGGCGGGGGAGAAGACGCAGTTGCCATAGCCACCCCTGGCCTGCACCTTGCGCAGCCCGGCGCCCGGCACCCAGCCCGCCGTCGGAACGCGGCCCGTCGGCGCCCCGCCCCCTCCCCCCACGAGCGCGAGCCCCAGCGACACCAGCAGCGCCACGGCAGCCGCGGCTCCGGCCGCGACTCCAATCCACATCCGCCGCCCTGGACCTCGTGCGCTGGCGCGCTCCGGGGCGGACGGTGTGGCGAGGGGCTTTCCATTGCTGCGCGCGCCCGGCGGCTGCGCGTTCGGATGGGGCAACGCGTCGAGGGCCGCGATCAGCTCGCCGCAGTCCCGGTAGCGGTCTGCCGGCTTCTTGGCGCACATCTTCTCCACGATGCGCGCGACCCGCTCGTCGCAGCGCGCGAGCTTCTGGATCTCCGGCAACGGAGCCTTCACCTGCATCAGCATCACGTCAACCTTGCTCTTCGCCTCGAAGGGCTTGCGGCCCGTGATCAGGTGGAAGGCCGTGAGCCCCAGCGAGTAGATGTCGCTGCGCGCGTCGATGGGCAGCCCCATCGCCTGCTCAGGGCTCATGTAGTAGGGCGTGCCCAGCACCAGGCTCCCGGTCAGATCCACCTTTGCGTCGCGGAGCTTGGCGATGCCGAAGTCGAGGATCTTCACCACCCCGCTCTCGGAGAGCATGAGGTTGGCGGGCTTCACGTCGCGGTGGATGACGTTGTTCTCGTGCGCCTTGCGCAGCCCCGCCGCGGCCTGCCGCACGATGGACGTCACCTGCGCGCACGACAGCGGCCCTTGCTCGACCGCATGGTCCAGCGGTTGGCCGTCGAAGTACTCCATGACGATGTAGGGATCGCCGGCGTCGTCGTCGGTGCCGACGATCTCGTAGATCCGGATGATGGAGGGATGGGCGATCTTCGCCAGCACCTGCGCCTCGCGGCGGAAGCGCTCCACGTACCTGGGCGCGCGCTGCGTCAGCACCTTGATGGCAACGTAGCGGTCCAGCGAGGGGTCGACGGCGCGATAGACCGACCCCATGCCGCCCCGGCCCAGGATGACCGCATCGCGGTAACGGCCGAAGGTCGGCGCGGAATGACCGTTGAGCTTCGACATCCGCGCTTCTCCCCCGGGATTGCAATCCTATACCGCAAAGCCGCCGCCGCTTTCTTGGCCCACGCGGACTCCCGGGCCATGTTACGGCGGTGCGGTCGCTTTTCCTCGTGGCGTTCGTGGTCGCGCTCGGGCAGGCGCTGCGCGCGCCCCCCGGCTCGCAACCCGGGCCTGCCACCTATGCCTGGCTCGCCCTCGCGCTGTGCGCGGCCGCCGCTGCCGCGCTGCTTCGCCGGCAGCCCATCCTCGACGAGAGCTGGAGCGCCGCGCCCATTGCGCTGGCGGTGGCCGCCCTGGTGGTGCAGGCCTCGCAGATCGTCAGCAACCTCCCCGCGTGGAGGACGCGCCCTGCGGCCCATGTGCTGGGCGTGGTCAGCCTGGCCGCCATCGCGGCCGCCGTCGTCGCGGTGGGAGCCTTGGCCGGAGGGTCGCGGCTCTCGCGTCTAGCGCCGCCGCTGATCTGCGGCGCGCTGGGCGCTTCGTTCCTCTACGTGGTGTACGCGACGCCCGATCCCTGGATGGACGTCCACTTCTTCCACGTGGAATCGTTCCGCGATCTGCTCGCCGGCCGCAGCCCCTACGGGCAGCAGCGCGCCAACATCTACGCAGGGCGTTTTTCCTTCTACGCGCCGGAGGTGCTCACCGACGGCGGCAAGCGCGTGAACGTGGGCTTCCCCTATCCGCCGCTGCAGCTTCTCCTCTCCCTGCCGGCGCACCTGATCGCCGGGGACTATCGCTACGGCCAGGCCGCGGCGCTGCCCATCTCTGCCGCGCTGATGATGTGCGCCACCCGCACGCGCTCCGCCCTGGCCGCCGGCGTCCTCTTCCTCACGACCCCTATGATCTTCTACTTCGTGGAGGGATCCTGGACGGAGCCACTGGTCGTGCTGCTGCTTTCGGCCACCCTCTTCTGCGCCGTGCGCGCGCCGCGCTGGCTGCCGCTGGCGCTGGGCGGGCTCTTCGCCATCAAGCAGTACACCCTCGCGCTCGCGCCGCTTGTGGCGCTGCTGCTGCCCGAGAACGGGCGGAGCGCGCGCGCTGCGGCCAATCTCCTCTTTCGCGCGCTGGCCGTGGCGGCGCTGGTGACGCTTCCCTTTTTCGCCTGGAACCCGCGCGGGTTCGTCAACGACCTGGTGCTCTTCCAGATCCGGCAGCCGCTCCGCCTCGATTCCCTGAGTTGGTTGCCGCTGGCGCGGCTTGCCGGGTGGCCGCTGCCCGCCTGGTCCTGCTTCGCGCTGCTCGGCCTCGTGGTCGCCGCCGCGGCGCTCTGGTCGCCGCGGACGCCGGCGGGGTTCGCCGCCGCCGCCGCGCTCGGGTATTGCGCGTTCTTCGCCACGGCGAAGCAGGCCTTCGCGAACTACTACCTGTTCCCGCTGGCCGCCGGCGCCTGGGCGATGGCGCTCGCCGAGCCCAGGGCCCAGACCGTGAACCAAGGCACGTAGTTGTTGTGGAAGGCCACGCCACCGAGCACCAGCGCCGCGCTGCTGGCGGCGAGATAGCGGAACCAGCCCGCCGGCATGCGCCTCTGTCTCGCGACCAGCGCGACGGCGCCGGCGGCGATGGCGAGGCCGCAGAACGCGCGCACCGCGCTTCGGACGGCGGCCGAGGCGTAGAAGCTCCAGTGCGTGTTGTCGGGCTGCATTGCCGAGGGCCAGATCACCACGTTGGCCCAGAATCCCGCTGGATCGGCGGCGACGAACGGCCCGAACAGCGCGACAACCCCGGCGCAGGCCACCAGCGGCGCCGTGAGCCTGCCGCGCCGCTCCTGCACGAAGAGCATGGGCAGGAGAAGAAGCGACGGCAGCAGCTTGCAGGACACCGCCGCTGCGACGCAGAGTCCCAACGCGACGGGGCGGCGGTGCAGGAAGGCGAGCAGCGCCCCGGCCATCAGCGCCAGCGCCCAGATGTCCGAGGCGCTGTAGTAGAGCGCGTTGCGGGCGAGGTTGGGCTCCAGCGACAGGCACAGCAGCACCAAGGCCACCACAGCCGGGTCCGCGGCGCCGGCGCGCAGGCACAACGCCAGCAGGACGAGCAAAGCGGCCCACCAGAACAACTGCAGCGCGGGAACGGCCGCGGCGCCCGCCAGCGCCTGCGCCGGCGCCGTCAGCAGCGGCAGCAGCGGTCCGTACTTGTAGCCGTACAACGAGCGCTCCCGCGCCGCCGCGGCGTTTCCGGCGGGAGCGGGAGGAACCAACGCGGCCCTGGCCGAGGGATCGAGGGACGACCACCAGCGCCCGGCCAGGCCGTGCGCGAATCGGGGGTGGAGCGTCACCAGGCCCGCCTGCGCGCGCTGGGGGGCGCGCGTGAACCAGGCCTCGAGATCGAGCAGCTGGCCCTGCGCGTAGGGATCCTCGCCGCGCAGCAAAAGGCGCGCAGCGCGCAGCGTGTTCTGGCCCTGATCGAGCCGGATCTCCCCGGTCGACGCAGCCAGGGAAACGCTTTGCAGCCCGCTGCGCGCGTCGAGCCCCAGGGCGACGAGTGCGGCGGCCCAGAGCACGGCAGCAGCGGCCCTCGAGCGGAGGAACGCGGAAGCGGAAGGACGCGCGACCAGCACCAGCACCGCCGCGGCCGCCAGCAGCGCGCACCGCTGCCGGCCCCATTCCCAGTCGTGGACCTCGAAGAACCGCCCGATCAGGACTGGACCGAGGAGCAGCACGGCCAGCCATGCGAAGCCGGCTGCGGCGGAGGATCTCGCGCGCTGCCGCGTCAAACCGGCGTCACGCTCCGGCGCTTGGGCGTGACGGGCCGGTCCCGCTGCGCGGCCGCCTCGAAGCGCCGCGCGATCTCGGCCCGCAGCCGATCGCCCGGCACGATGGAGTCGACCACCTGCTCGGCGGCGAGCTTGTAGATGTCGATGTCCGCGCGGTACTCGTCGCGCAGCTGCTGCACGTAGGCGGCGCGCTCCGCCTCCGGCTTCTCCTGGATCTTGTTGAAGTAGACCGCGTTGACCGCGGCCTCCGGACCCATCACGGCGATCATCGCCTGCGGCAGGGCCAGTGTGGAGTCGGGCTCGAAGGCCGGACCGCCGAAGGCGTAGAGGCCCGCGCCGTACGCCTTGCGCACGATCACGCAGAGCTTGGGTACGGTGGCCTCGCTCACCGCCATGATCATCTTGGCGCCGTGGCGGATGATGCCCTCGCGCTCCACCTTGGTGCCGATCATGAAGCCGGGCACGTCGGGGAGATAGAGGATGGGAATGCCGAAGGCGTCGCAGAGCCAGATGAAGCGGGCCGCCTTGTCGGCGCTGTCGACGAAGAGCACCCCGCCCTTGTGCTTGGGCTGGCTCGCGACGATGCCGATGGGCCTGCCGTCGATGCGCGCGAAGGCGGTGATCACCTCCTGTGCGAAGAGCTTCTTCAGCTCGAAGAGGGAGCCTTCGTCGATCAGCTCGCGGATGAGCGCGAACATGTCGAAGAACTTGTTCTGGTCGGGCGGGATGATCTCCTCGAGGCGCTTGCCGCTCGCGGCCGGGGCCTTCGCCGGCTGGACCGGCAGCGGCGAGGCGAAGTTTTCCGGGAAGTAGGAGAGGTAGCGCTTCGCCGCCTCGATGGCCTCCTGCTCGGTCTTCACCAGCACGTCGCCGCAGCCGGAGACGGAGCAATGCATGCGCGCGCCGCCCAGCTCTTCCAGCGTGACCTTCTCGCCGATGACCATCTCGGCCATGCGCGGCGAGCCCAGGTACATGGAGGCGTTGCCGTCCACCATCACCACGATGTCGCAGAAGGCCGGGATGTACGCGCCGCCCGCCGCGCTCGGGCCGAAGAGCAGGCAGACTTGCGGGACGAGGCCGCTCATCTGGCACTGCAGATAGAAGATGCGGCCCGCGCCCCGGCGGCCGGGGAACATCTCGATCTGATCGGTGATGCGCGCCCCCGCCGAGTCCACCAGGTAGAGCATGGGGCAGCGCAGCTTGAGCGCCTGCTCCTGGATGCGGACGATCTTCTCCACCGTGCGGCGGCCCCAGGAGCCGGCCTTCACCGTGGAGTCGTTGGCCATGACGGCGACGACGCGCCCGCCCATCTTGCCCAGGCCAGTGATCACGCCGTCCGCGGGCAGGTCGACATCTTTCGCGTTGGCAAAGGCCCCGTCCTCGACGAAGCTGTCCGCGTCGAGCAGCATGCGGACCCGGTCGCGCGCGAACAGCTTTCCCGTCTCGGCGTTTTTCTGGTGGTACTTCGGCGCCCCGCCCTTTTCGATGCGCGCCTGCTCGGCCTTGGCCTTGTCGTCGAATCCCATCGCGGGCGCGCTTCTAGCGCATCCACCCGTCGGAGGCTACACTTGTCCTCATGCTCCGCCCTCCGGTCGCGGACATGACCTTCGAAGCACGCGCCGGCGTCTCATTTCGAGGCTCCCGTTTCCGGCCCGCCTGTCCACAACGCTCCGGCTGTGGAAAAAAAATAATTTTTTTTTCGCATCACCGGATCGGGGCTGTGTGGCGCGGGTGGTGAGCCCAGTCGGCGGCGGCCGACGCGGGCTGCTGCCCGTCTATTTGCCGAAACAAGGCGCCGGAACCGGGATCGCCTGGCCGTCGTGGCGTGGGTCGGAGGCGCCGAACTTCACCCCCGACTTGCGATCGTAAAGCACGGCCTGCCCGTATCCGAAGCCTGAGGTGCGCAGCGGGCGCACGTCGAGTTGGTGGCCCAGCGCGGTCAGCTCTTCCCGGGTCTTCTGAGGCACCGACGCTTCCACCGCGACGTCGCAGCCCTCGAAGTTGGGCTTGGTGAAGCGGCCCGCCTCCAGCGCCTGCTGGATGTTCATCCCGAAGTCGGCGATGTCCGCCACGAACTGCGCGTGCGCCTGCGCCTGGTTCCACCCGCCCATGATGCCGAAGCCGAGGCGCGCGTCGGCCTTCCTCAAGAAGGCGGGGATGATGGTGTGCAGCGGACGCTTGTGGCCGGCGATGGTGTTGGGCTGGCCGGGCTGCAGCGTGAAGAGCGCGCCGCGGTTCTGCAGCATGAAGCCGGCCCCCTTGGGTGTGAGCCCCGAACCGAAGCCCTCGTAGTTGCTCTGGATGAGCGAGACGATGTTCCCTTCGCCGTCGACCACCGTGAGGTAGATGGTGTCGCTTCCCCGCGAGGTGGTCACGCCGGGAAGCTGCGAAGGCTCTACCCTGTGCGCGGCCTTCTTCGGGTCGATCAGGCGGGCGCGCCGGGCGCCGTTCTCCTTCGAGAGCAGTTGCTGTACGGGGATGCGCGCGTGCTTCGGGTCGCCCACGTATTGCAGCAGGTCGGCGTAGGCGAGCTTCTTCGCCTCGATCATGACGTGCAGGGCGCGGGCGGAATGGAAGCCCCATTCGCCCAGCGGAAACTGTTCCATGATGTTGAGCATCTGCAGTGCCGCGATGCCCTGCCCGTTGGGAGGCAGCTCGCTTACCGTCCAGCCGCGGTAGGTGGTTTCCAGCGGCTCCACCCACTCCGCGCGGTACTGCGCGAGATCGTCGAGCGTCATCACGCCGCCGCGGGCGCGCATCACTTCGACGATGGCCTGCGCAGTGGCGCCCTTGTAGAAGCCGTCGCGCCCCTGCTCGGCGATGCGCTGCAAGGAGGCGGCCAGCGGCGGGTTCCGGAAGACGTCGCCCGCGTGGGGCGACCGGCCGTCAACCAGGAAGGTGGCCCGGGACTCCGGGTCTTCCGACAGCAGCTGCACCGAGGACGCCCAGAGGCCGGCCGTGACCTCCATCACCGGAAAGCCATGCTGCGCGTACCAGATGGCCGGCGCGAGGTCCGTGGCCAGCGGAAGCGTGGCGAAGCGCTCGTGGAGGGCCGCCCACCCAGCCACCGCGCCGGGCACCGTCACCGTGTAAACGCCGCGATGCGGCAGCTGGCCCTCCACGCCCTTGGATTTCAGGAAATCCAGCGACATGCCCGCGGGCGACCAGCCGCTCGCGTTGAGCCCGTACAGCTTGTCCTCCGCAGCCACGTAGACGAGCGCGAAGAGATCGCCCCCGATTCCGTTGGAAGTGGGCTCCAGCAGGCCCTGGGTGGAATTGGCGGCGATTGCCGCATCGACGGCGTTTCCGCCCCTCTCGAGGATCTGCACCGCCGCCTGTGCGGCGAGGGGCTGGCTGGACGCCGCGACGCCGTGTTGCGAGGCGGCGACGGAACGCCCGGGGACGGGCAAGGTGGCGACCACGGCGGCGGCGAGGCTCATCGTCGGGGTCTTCTACCACCCGGACCTGCGCTACTGTAGGGTCCGATGCCCAGGGGGAAGCCTCGCGAACAGGGTGACACGGCCGTCGTCACCGAGAAGAAGAGCAAGACCCAGAAGCCAAGGCTCTGGAAGGTCATCCTTCACAACGACGACTTCACCACCATGGAGTTCGTCATCCACGTGCTGGAGACCGTCTTCAACAAGGAGCCGGGGGAAGCCCACTCCCTGATGTTGCTGGTACATACGCGTGGCATGTGCGTCGCGGGCGTTTACACTTACGAGATCGCCGAGACCAAGGTGGCCACGGTGGAGCACATGGCGAGGGCGGCGGAGTTTCCTTTTCTCTGTACGATGGAACCGGAATGAGCTTGTCGATCACCAAGGAACTGGAGTCCTCGCTGCGGCTGGCGTTCGCGGAGGCGAAGGCACGGCGGCACGAGCACGTCACTCTGGAGCACCTCCTCTACGCGCTGCTGCGCGATCCCATCGCCACCCGCATCCTCCGCTCTTGCGGGGCGCGGTTGCCGGAGCTGAAGCGCGACCTGGAGCAGCACCTGCTCGAGTCCCAGCCCCAGCTCCCCGAAGGCAGCGAGCGCGATCCCGAGCAGACCCGCGCCTTCCAGCGCGTGCTGGAGCGGGCCGCGATGCAGGTGCAGTCCAGCGGCAAGGAGACCATCGACGCCGGGTCCGTCCTGGTGGCGCTCTTCCGCGAGCGCGACTCGCACGCCCTCTATCTGCTGGAGAAGCAGGGCGTCACGCGGCTGGACCTCTTGCGCTTCATCTCCCACGGCGCCCTCAAGGTGCGCGACGAGAGCGGGCTGCGGCCGCACACCGGCGACGACGAGCTGCACGCCGACCCGCAGGGGCCGGGTGCCGAGGAAGAGGACGGCGGGCTGGCGGACGATCCGCTCGCCGCCTACTGCGTGGACCTGATCGCGCGGGCCGCCGAAGGGCGCATCGACCCGCTGGTGGGACGCAAGGCGGAGCTGGAGCGCACCATCCAGGTGCTCTGCCGGCGCCGCAAGAACAACCCCATCTACGTGGGCGAGGCGGGCGTGGGCAAGACAGCGCTGGCCGAAGGGCTGGCGGTCGCCATCCAGGAAGGCAAGGTGCCCGACGTCCTCAAGGACGCCCCGCTCTACGCCCTGGACCTGGGCGCATTGCTCGCCGGAACCAAGTTCCGCGGCCAGTTCGAGGAGCGCCTCAAGGCGGTGGTGAAGTCGCTGGGCGAGAAGCCGGGGGCCATCCTCTTCATCGACGAGATCCACATGCTGGTGGGGGCAGGCGCCACCTCCGGTGGGTCGATGGACGCTTCCAACCTGCTCAAGCCCGCCTTGGCCAACGGCGAGCTGCGCTGCATCGGCAGCACCACCTTCAGCGACTTCAAGGCCAGCTTCGACCGCGACAAGGCGCTGGCGCGCCGCTTCCAGAAGATCGAGGTGCTGGA